>ULTX01065514.1_pt1 | contig 79075 bp, 59 predicted proteins | sample 1958041 | NCBI WGS metagenome assembly ULTX01 (sample SAMEA4835747, study PRJEB28245) | human gut metagenome | biome: gut microbiome; material: fecal sample | place: Denmark | collected 2008
TGGACGATAACCGGCCTGCTGGCGTGGCTGATAGCCGCCCTGAGCACCTTCGCCGCTGTTGAAGCGCGGACGATAACCGGCCTGCTGACGCGGCTGATAACCTGTGTTATTATTGTTTTGCAGCAATCCGGCTCCAAAACCTTCGGGACGGAAACCGCCCTCATCGTTGTTGGTGCGTCCCGCTGTGTATGCACGCTGCACACGAATACGCGGACGCTGCGGCCGGGTGCCGCTACGATAATCCTTCTGATAGTTTGAGGCAGCATGCTCCTGGCTCTCGCCATTCTGCTCCGAAGACTGCCCTTGTGCTTTGTTTTCTAATTCTAAATCCATATTAAATGATGATGTTTTGGCCTCACGGCTCCGGTTAATAAATTACAACTTTCTGAAATATGTAAACCTTTTAAGTGTAAAAAAATGATTTCTTATCAGATACCCGTGTAATTGTGCGGCGTGATGGCCATAAGCTCAGCCTTGACCTCATCGCTCACATCGAGCGTTTTCACGAAGTCGTGGATGGTTTCTTCTGTCATCTTCTTGTTAGTACGGGTAAGCGCTTTCAGTGCCTCGTAAGGATGAGGATAAGCCTCGCGGCGCAGAATAGTCTGTATGGCTTCTGCCACTACTGCCCATGTATTGTCGAGATCCTCGTAAATCTTCTGTTCGTTGAGAATGAGCTTGCGCAGTCCTTTCAGCGTACTCATGATGGCGATAAGGCCATGACCGAACGGCACGCCCACATTGCGGAGCACCGTAGAGTCGGTAAGGTCGCGCTGCAGACGGCTCACCGGCAGCTTGGCAGCGAGGAACTGGAGCACGGCATTTGCCACGCCGAGGTTGCCCTCACTGTTCTCGAAGTCGATAGGATTGACTTTATGAGGCATTGCACTCGAACCAACCTCGCCTGCTTTTATCTTCTGTTTGAAATAGTCCATGGAAATATACATCCAGAAATCGCGGTCAAGGTCGATGATGATTGTATTTATGCGGCGCATGGCGTCGAACACTCCGCCAAGGCAATCGTAGTTGCTTATCTGTGTGGTGTACTGCTCACGCTCCATGCCGAGTTTCTCCTTAGCGAAGCTGTTGCCGAAAGCTTTCCAGTCGAACTGCGGATATGCCACATGGTGGGCGTTGTAGTTGCCCGTAGCACCTCCGAACTTCACAGTCATCTTGCATGCCTTCAGTTGGTTGAGCTGTTCGGTGAGACGGTACACGTAAACCATGATTTCCTTACCGAGTCTTGTAGGCGACGCCGGCTGGCCGTGCGTCTTGGCAAGCATGGCTACGTCCTTCCACTCCTCGGCATAGTCGCTGAGCTGTGCGATGAGTTCCTCAACAGCCGGGCAGTAAACCTTCTCGAGCGCTTCCTTGATGGACAGCGGCACGCTGGTATTGTTGATATCCTGCGACGTAAGACCGAAGTGTATGAACTCCTTGTAGGCATCCAGTCCGCCGATCTTGTCGAATTCTTCCTTTATGAAATATTCCACAGCCTTCACATCGTGGTTGGTCACAGCCTCGATGTCCTTCACACGCTGCGCACACACCTCATCGAAATCGGTGTAAATGCTTCTCAAACGTCCGAACAACGCATGGTCGAACGAAGCCAGCTGCGGCAGCGGAAGTTCGCACAAGGTGATGAAATATTCTATTTCCACACGCACTCTGTAGCGGATGAGTGCATACTCTGAAAAGTAATCGGCCAATGCCTCCGTTTTACCTCTGTAACGGCCATCTATCGGGGATATGGCGGTAAGCAAGTCAAGTTTCATAAAAAATACCTATTATAGATGCTGCAAAATTAATAATTTAAATCGAAACATGCGCAAAGTTTTCGAAAACTTAGCCTTTTGTTACTCTTATTTTATGCACACTTAACTTTTAATGCCACTTTGAAATGACTATTTTCACAAATCAGGTTATAAACAGAATAAAAACACATCGAGGCAAGGAGGGATAAAAAAAGTCCTGCATCATCAGTCAGAGAACTGAAAATCAACCGGAAAGGACGGTTCGGAAGAAATTCCGTATATACCGGTTACGATAATAAGCCCGCGTCTTCAACTCCGGAAGGGCATCGTCTTTCTCTGTTGAGACGAAACAAACCCGCGCTTTTTCAAATTGTAAGCATGTTGCGGTTTTTCCGCCAGAGTTTTCTGTTCTACCCCAAAAAACGAGCGCATATTTATGCGACGACTTTCCTTCGGGAGCAAATACGCGAGAAATAAGAGCTTTAAGCAAACATCTGTATAACAACGATTTACGTCCGGAAGCGATTTTTCAGTCACACAAAATGCACCGTTTCAGCATGCGATATGGCCCATTTCAGGGCATGAAACACACCACATCACACTCTGAAACGAACGAAAACGGAAGCTGAAACTGGCTTAAACGGAAAGCAAGATGAAGCATACGGCACTCCGCAGCAGGGTATATGACAAGACCATTCATACAGAACATGCCTCCGAAACATACGATTCAACACCTTCTCACTCCTCTTTCACGATTTTCGTTTGTCAAAAAAAAGTCAAGAAAATCTGTAAGTGCGTCGTCCGGGTTTTCTTAAAAAAAGCCGAGATGAGGTGCAACGAAAAGCAGGAAGAGCATGCACATGTATTACGGTGATGATTAACTGGTTACGGAAACACGGATTTATCATTAAACAAGAAAACACCTGTCTGTACTCATGTCATCCCGCGTTGTCATGAAATTTTACAGCTTTCTATGGTAATTATTTACAGGAACCTGTCACCACAGAATTTCCACCGAACCGAAAGGACACATGAAAGAACAGACAGAAAACATGCAGCGACCGCTCCATCATACGATAGCTGCAAAGCGGACAGGAAACGTACAGACACAAAAAAGCCGGATGCAAAATTACATCCGGCTATGGCTGTGGGCGTTGACGGATTCGAACCGCCGACCCTCTGCTTGTAAGGCAGATGCTCTAAACCAGCTGAGCTAAACGCCCGTCGCTTATCTTAAAAGCGGTGCAAAGATAAGAACATTTACTCAAACCGCCAAACAAACGCTCATATATTTTACTTATTTTAACACAAATCACCCATTTACAAGGCCAGATATCCACTTTTCATCATTCTCAACACGAAAAAACATATCTGCACAAGCTATAGGACAAGAAACGGAAAATCCGGCTGCGGAAAGCATGGAAGCCCTACGCAGCCGGCCAGACTATATCGTCAGAACCGCTATCAGCGGATAACAATCTTCTTGATCATACCTCCTGACTTCACAACATATACACCAGGACGTCCAAGTACGTAAACATTCGTACCGGCTGTTCCGGCTGCATCAACACACTTGCGGCCGCTCACGTCGTACACCTCAACAGCCTGCGGCTGGTCAAGAACCACGTGCACATTGCGTCCTACAGCGAATATACCCTTAACGCCCTGCGCCATGTCAATGCCGTCGGTGGTTCCGTTGAGATCTACGAGAGCCATCTCGCCCGACGGAGAGTAAACCTCCTGACCGCAGAACAGACGGTAAGCATATACACGATAGCCGAAGTTCTCGCGCTCGCCCTGCTCCAGATTGCTGAAGGTATAGGCTGTGTTCTGGTTGCCCCAAGCAAAACCGTTGGCCTCCTCTGTGATGATCTGAGAGCCGGAAGCAAGCTCCTGGCTTACCTTTATGTCGTCGATGAAGAACATGGAGCCTTTGTATGTATAAATCAACAGCGGCATGTCTGCCTCACCACAGTCGAATTCGGCAGTGAGAGTTGTGGGCTCATATTCGCCGGAGAAGTACAGACGCTTGTATACCTTTGAGCCTGCCTGGATGACAAGTGAGTCCTCCTCTGTGCCAAGACCGCCACACATGGTCACTTCAACCTTGAACTTTCCTCCGTTGCCGTCAAGTTTCAAAGCCGGAGTCTGAACTGTTCCGGCCTTGCTGAAGCTGCCTGCACCGGAGTTGCCACCAAGCATTCCGGGGATAGTGACATAGTTCTGGCCCAGCCATCCGGGAAGTGTTGTGTAAGCATCGAGCGATTTCGGACCGAACATAGACATAACATCGTTATACGGCATGTCCTGAGTTCCCTGTGTCGCCTTGGCAAAATCCTCGTGCAGAACGACCGTCTCTTCCGGTTCGTCCACTGTATAAACCCTGAAGTTGCGCACATAATAGCCGTCAGCTTTCGGCACTGCCTGCCAGCGGGCAGTATACTGATTGTCGCTCACTCCGTCGGCAACACTCAGCACTGGCACTGCCAGTCCGAGAGCAGGAACGGCGTCTGACGCAGCCGAAGTGAATTCGGTGTTCTTTGCCTTCACCGTATAGCAATAGTCTTTTGCAGCATCAAGTCCCTTAGCCACGTAGAATGTGTCGGTCAGTTCCTTGTCCACGAATACAGGAACTGTCTCCGGCTGCACCATATACGATATCTGGTCGATGGCAACCATCGGATCTTTGTCTGTGTCGTTTGCATGCTTTTCGAACACGATAGCCACACGGTGGATGTTGTCCTCCAAGCTGTTGGCAACAGAGATGAACTCACCCTGAGTTGATATACGCTCTATATCGATACGTCCGAGTTCATACCACTCGTCATTATCGAGCATCACGTTCACCTTTATAGTGCTTGCATTAACCGGATTGCCAGATATGTTTCGAGCGTAGAACTTGAAGTCAACAAGTTTTCCATCGATGTAAGGCGTCTGCAACCAGTCGTTTGTCTCGCCCATGACAAGAGCCTGCGAGCCTTCATATCCGACGTTGCTGAGCTGTATGCCGTCGCCCTGCGCCAGCACGATCTGCCATCCTTCAGGGTAGTTGGGATTGCTGCTGTCCACCATACCGTCGGCTGTAGAATTAATGCCGTCGAACGATTCGGAGGTCGTTGCCTTGTCCATATTCATCTCATAAAGGCTGAGCAGATAGCTCTCAGCTTCCTTGGTAGGATACCAGTTGGCCGTGAATCCTTCGGCATTGAAGTCTGTAGCTCCGGCGGGTACAGGCGGAATGATTGATGTCTGCTTGCTCACCACCTTGATGTCGTCCAGAAGAACGGCAGCAGAATACATGGAGAACTCCAGCGCGCACGAACGGAATTCACCCTTGCTGAATGTCACGCTGTATTCCTCCCACGTCTTTCCGATAACGAGCTGTGAGTTTTCCAGTGTGCCCTTCTCTGAATGTATCAGCGCAACGGTCATCTTGTCAGACTCCGTTTCGTTGCCGAGCAGACGCGCACGGAAAGTCACAGTGAGATCGCCGGCATAGTTGCCCTTCGGCGTAATGAGATATCCGGGCAGAGTTTCCACGCCACCGTCAGACGTCGAAAAGTTACCCAACACCATAGCGCACACACCACCGGCCTGTCTTATGGCTGCACCTTGCCATCCGGGGGCCTTGGTGTAGTAAGACGGAATCTCTCCGGTGAAGTTGTCGGACACGTTCTTGTTGTCCGGTTCATCCTCTGTTCCGGCCGTAAACAAAGAAAAGTCCTCATCGAGCAAGACTATTTCCTCTTTGTCAGCATTTGCACGAAGTTCTGTGGCGGCCATTCCCACCGGCTTCAGTTTCACCTGAGCGGTAGTCGAAAGAACCGACATCGACAGCACCAGAAGAAGTGCGTTCGTTTTAAAAGTAGAATTTTTCATAACAGATTTGATTTTGTATAATGTTAGTGTACATTCATCTCCCGTTTCATCTCGACGGCTGACAGGACAACAGTAAGTCCAGTCCGGACAGTCAGCTCTGTATCATCATGCATGCATACAACGTCCGTTGTATCATTTACCGACTGTCACAAAGTAATCATAGGCTATGTGTGACGCTTCACACTTTCGTTTGCAAAAATACAAAAATAAAGCATACAATATCACTTTTTGACAATAAATACGGCAAAATATTTGCATTTATGTCATTCAGTTCCATAAAAAGCGAGAAAAAAGGAAATACAGTCCAACACTTTGCTATCCATCATTCCGCTGCCGACAACACCTTCGCAGCTCTGCAGAAACGTCCATTCGACATGACGGGAAAGCCCTTATCACCACATCATAAAGCCCGTTTCATGCGCCGGAATGGCCCGTTTCACACAACGAAATGCACCATTCTGCACAACAAAAAACGGCCCTCCAACAATGTTGAAGAGCCGTTTTCTGCTTTTTATAAGCCAGAAGCCACATTCTGATAACACCAAAAGCGTCCTTTCAGTGACTGTCTTACGCTTTACAGTTCCTATTTTAGGATTTTCTGTTGTAAATCTCTTTTACTCTCGGTAATGCATATTTATCCAGTCATGCATACCCGTCAGCCTCATCCGTATGCGCCCAACTGCATGCCGTCAGCAACATTTCCCTGTCGCGTCAGCCGCACGGCAGTCAGTAGCACACGCCATCAGCGCTCGGCCAGAGGCACGTACTCTCTTTCCTCCAGTATGTTCTTGTAGGCCGGACGGATGATGCGGCGTCCTTCGAAGTTGAGTTCCTCTATGCGGTGGGCCATCCATCCCACGATACGCGACATGGCGAATATCGGAGTGTAAATCTCCTGCGGAAGACCTATCATCTCGTATATGAAACCAGAATAGAAATCCACATTGGCGCAGAGAGGTTTCTTGGTGTTGCGTCGTGCAGACACACACTTGATGCTCTCCTGCTCGAGCAGACGCAGGAAATCGTACTCTGCCTCGCGGCCTTTCTCCTTAGCCAGTTCGCCGGCAAGCTTCTTCAACTCCACGGCACGCGGATCGCTCACCGTATAAACGGCGTGACCGATGCCGTAGATAAGGCCGCTTCCGTCGTAGGCGTCGCCGTCCAGAATGCGGTTAAGATAAGTGTCTATCTCGTCGATGTCGGTCCAGTCGCTGATGTTATCCTTCAGATGATGGAACATATTGATGGCTCTGATGTTGGCGCCACCGTGCAACGGTCCCTTCAGAGAGCCTATTCCGGCTGCAATACTAGAATAAGTGTCGGTGCGGCTCGAGGATGTCACTCTCACCGTGAACGTCGAGTTGTTACCTCCACCATGCTCCGCCTGAATGATGAGAAGCATGTCGAGCATGCGAGCATCGAGTTCGGTGTAGTCGTTCTGCTTCAGCATGTAGAGGAAGTTTTCGGCTATTGAGAGATTCTCACGCGGATGATGTATGTGCAGCGAACGTCCGCGCACAGTGTGGCGATAGCTGTTGTAGGCGTAGGCCACTATCGTTGGGAACTTGGCTGTGAGCTCCACCGCCTGGCGCATGAGGTTGTCGCGCGACAGATCGTCGGGATTCGGGTCGAACGTATACATCTCAAGCACCGTACGTGCAAGGATATTCATGATGTTTGAACCCTCAAGGTCGATGATGTGGACTATCGATTTATGGTCCAGAGCCATATTGTCATTGATAAGCTCTCTGAATGCCGAGAGTTCCTCACGGTCGGGAAGATTGCCCGAGAGAAGCAGGAAAGCTATCTCTTCGAAACCGAGGCGCTTCTCGGCAAGTATGGGAGATACGAGGTCGTCGAGCTCGTAGCCGCGGTAATACAGTTTGCCTGCAGTCGGCACAAGATGACCTTTCTCGTCGCGGTCGTAGCCCACTACGTTTCCTATTTTTGTCAGACCCACGAGCACGCCGCTTCCGTCCTCGTTTCTCAGACCGCGTTTCACTCCGTATTTCGGGAACAGTTCGTTGGCTATCTTACACGAGTTTTTCACCTCGTCAGACAGCTTGTATATCAGATATTCCTTTTTCATAACCTTAAGTTTTGTTTGTTTTAAACTGCCGTCCGGCGCCGTAGGCCGTCCGGTAAAATCATTGTGTGGTCACAGACCGGAGGCAAGCATGCTGCCGAATGCCTTTGTTCCGAGCGGTTTTCCGTCGGGCATGAACCGTGCAAGATCGGTTGTCGCATATCCTTCAGCAAACAGGCGTTCCATGGCCGAGGTTATCAGACCGGCCGCTTCGTTCCATCCCATATACTCGAGCATCATTACTGCCGAGAGAATGATGGAACACGGATTCACCAGATCCTTGCCCGCAATGTCGGGCGCGATGCCGTGTGTAGCTTCAAAGATGGCGTGTCCGCTCTTATAGTTGATGTTTGCACCGGGCGCAATACCTATGCCTCCCACCTGTGCGGCAAGCATGTCAGACACATAATCGCCGTTGAGATTCATCGTGGCAATGACGCTGTAGTCGCGCGGACGCAGCAGAGCGTTCTGCAGGAATGCGTCACAGATACAGTCATTTATGACAAGCCGTCCGCTGCGAAGTTCTTCTCCGTATTCGCGTTCGGCCAGTTCGTAGCCCCACTTTTTGAATCCGCCTTCGGTGAATTTCATTATGTTGCCCTTGTGTACGAGCGTCACCGTCTTGCGGTTGTGTGTCAGCGCATATTCAATGGCGCTGCGTATGAGCCGTTCGCTGCCTTCACGCGACACTGGCTTCACACCGTAGGCTGAAGTGGCGGGGAATCTTACCTTGCCCACTCCCATTTCTTCCGAAATGAATTTATAGAACTTCTCCGCCTCGGGCGAACCGGCCTCCCACTCTATTCCGGCGTATATGTCTTCAGTGTTCTCGCGGAATATGCACATATCCACGTCCTCAGGATGCTTCACCGGCGACTCAATGCCGCGGAAATAACGCACCGGACGCTGGCACACATAAAGGTCGAGCGTCTGTCGCAAAGCCACATTCAGCGAGCGCATACCACCTCCCACGGGTGTCATCAGCGGACCTTTTATTCCTACAAGATATTCGGCAAAAGCGTCGAGTGTGGCTTTCGGCAACCACTCACCGGTCTGTTCGTTGGCCTTACCACCGGCAAGCACCTCCATCCACTCTATCTTCCGCTTTCCGTCGTAAGCCTTTCTCACAGCCGCATCAACGACCTCCCGGCATACGGGCGACACCTCGCTACCCACACCATCGCCCTCGATAAAAGGGATGGTCGGCATATCAGGCACGGCCAGACGGCCGTTTTTCATTTCTATTTTCATTATTATTTAGTTGTTTTGGAGTTTCCTTCAGTTTATGATAATCAGATAAACGCTTTTCCGCAAGCAACACTATGCTTTACTACAGCAGCTTATTTATGAAGCCCTACATAGTTGAGTGCACTGCCGGCACGGAACCATTCAATCTGCGTAGAGTTGTAAGAATGACACACTTCGAAGCTTTCCGTTGTACCATCAGCATGACGAAGCACAACCACAAGCGGCTTTCCGGGTACGAACGTGTCGAGTCCCGTCACCGAAATGCGGTCATCCTCGCGTACCTTGTCATAGTCAGCCTTGTCCTTGAAGGTCAGGGCGAGCATGCCTTGTTTCTTCAGATTGGTCTCATGAATGCGTGCGAAGCTCTTAGCCAATACCACACGCACGTTGAGATAGCGCGGCTCCATGGCAGCATGTTCGCGCGAACTGCCCTCTCCGTAGTTGTCTTCTGCCACAACGATTGACGATAGTCCGGCCGCCTTATAGGCTTTGGCAGCAGCAGACACAGCCATTTCATTACCGTCAGTAAGACACTTCACGCAGTTGCTCTCGTCGTTGAAGGCATTCACAGCACCCATAAGCAGATTGTCGGATATATTCTGCAGATGTCCGCGATACTTCAGCCACGGACCTGCCATTGATATATGGTCGGTGGTGCATTTGCCTTTCACCTTTATTAATAAAGGCATATCACACAGATCCTTACCGTCCCACGCTCCGAACGGAGCCAGTTTCTGCAGACGGTCTGAGTCGGGTGAGATTACAACCTGTACGTCGCTACCGTCTGCCGGAGGCGCGATGAATCCGTCGTCCGTAGCATCGAATCCTGCAGGAGGGAACACATTGCCCTGAGGCGGGTCGAGCATCACGCTCTGTCCTGAAGCATCTGTCAGTGCGTCCGTGGCAGGATTGAAGCCGAGACGGCCCGCTACGGCAAGCGCCATGGTCAGTTCCGGACTGCCGATGAATGCGTATGTGTTCGGATTTCCGTCGGCGCGGCGTCTGAAGTTGCGGTTGAACGAGGTCACAATCGAGTTTTTACGTTCGTTGTCGTCCGTATGTCGCTTCCACTGTCCGATGCAAGGACCACACGCATTGGTCATTATCACCGCTCCGATGCGTCTGAAATCTTCCAGTATTCCATCTCTTTCGGCGGTGCGGCGTATCTGTTCCGAACCCGGATTTATTATTATCTGTCCTTTCACAGGGATATTCTTCTCGTAAGCCTGACGCGCAACCGAAGCCGCACGGCACAGGTCCTGATATGAGGAATTGGTGCACGAACCTATCAGTCCTACTTCTACAGCCGGCGGAAATCCACATTCCTCCACCTTGTCTTTCATCTGTGAGAGGGGCGTGGCGGCATCCGGTGTGAACGGACCATTGAGATGCGGCTCCACCTTACTGAGGTCTATGTCAATCACTTTGTCGTAGTATGCTTCCGGATTTGCATACACTTCGTCGTCGGCACGCAGGTTACCGCTACATGTACGAGCCATTGCGGCTATCTCCTCACGACCTGTACGGCACAGATATTCGGCTCCGTTGTCGTCGAACGGGAATATGGAGCAAGTCGCACCGAGCTCGGCTCCCATGTTACAGATGGTGGCTTTGCCTGTTGCCGACATCGACTCGAGCCCGTCACCGAAATATTCCAGTATGGCGTTCGTACCGCCCTTGACGGTCAGCATGCCGAGAATCTGCAGTATGACATCCTTCGGCGATGCCCAGCCCGACAGTTTACCACTCAGCCGTACGCCGATGAGCGTCGGCATCTTCAGTTCCCACGGCTGGCCAGTAAGCACGTCCACGGCATCCGCGCCGCCCACACCGACAGCCACCATACCGAGTCCTCCGGCATTGGGCGTGTGCGAGTCGGTGCCTACCATCATTCCTCCGGGGAAAGCATAATTCTCGAGCACCACCTGATGTATGATGCCTGCGCCCGGTCCCCAGAAGCCTATGTGATACTTGGCCGATACAGAACGTAGGAAGTCATAAACCTCCTTGTTTGCCGTCATTGCCGCCGGCAGGTCCTTGTCTGCACCGACGTCGGCTTTTATCAGATGGTCACAATGCACCGAAGCAGGCACAGCCACGCGGTCTTTTCCGGCATTCATGAACTGCAGCAGCGCCATCTGCGCCGTCGCATCCTGCATAGCCACACGATCGGGACGGAAATCCACGTAGTCGGTTCCGCGCTTATAAGCTTTCAACCCATTCTCATCATACAAATGAGCGTAAAGCACTTTCTCCGCATAAGTAAGCGGCCTGCCTAACAATCCTTTTACCTTTTCTACCTTATTATTATATGAAGAATAGAAGCTCTTCAGCATTTCGTAATCCAGTATCATCTTATCTTGCTTTTGATCGGATGCAAAAATACAAAAAAAATTCATAAATGTAGCATTTTCGTCAATATACTTAGCAAATTGAAACTATTAATAACTCATATCGATAAAAATGTTGTATTTTTATGCAAAAATAAAAATAAAAGCTCATAAAAATACATAAAACAAGCCGGAACAGTCTTTGACATACAATCGAAAAACACACAAAAGACTGTTCCGGCAACCTTGTTTTCAGTCGTTCATAATACTTTCGAGCTTCCTGCCCACCTCAATTATATTTGAACTCTTATAAATCACCTCACCCGTAGGAGATATTATGAAATAAGACGGTATGTCAGCTACACCGTACTCCGAATCCACCGGTCCGGCGTTTTCCGTTCTTACACGAAACTGTCTCCACGTCATCATGTCGTCCAACGCCTTCAACCATTTGTCGCCATCGTCATCCAGTGACACGCCAATCACGTTTACCCGGCCTTCATATTTGTCTTTTATATCGCGCAACATCGGCATTCCTGCCCTGCACGGTCCGCACCATGACGCCCAGAAATCCACAATATTAACCTTGTCGCGGCTGAGCACACTCTCCAGATTAACCTCTTCTCCACCCGTCGAAACCATGCGAAGATCGGCAAAGCGGCGACCTTTCACAAACTTCATATAGCGTGGCATATCGGCAAGAAATCTTTTATAGCGCAACGTATCGGCGTTGCCCGCGAACTTGTCTGCCGTGGATTCCAACATATCCTTAGTATAACAATAAGGCCGCTTCAGCTTTTTCAACTGCAATATGAGAGATATGGCGTACTCGGGATGGGCGTTTATGAAATCATCATTGATGCGTTCCACCGTCTTTCTCTGCTCCGAAGCAATCATCTTAAGACTGTCGGTCTCACTCTGAGGACGATTCATCGTCTCATTGCTCATCACATGATTGGTTGCTCCGAGCAGGCTTTCCGTATGCCACAGTCTGTCTTCTGCCGCCATCACAGCGTCGCGCCATTCGTTGTAACGATTCTGTTCTGTTCCGCCACTGACAACTGCGGCGGTCTCGCTCATCATAGGCGAAACCTCAGGCTCGTCATAATTCATCACACGCGGAAGACGTGTCACATCATCAACAACTACACTCATGTCTGCATTGTCGAGCATGACAGTGACATATCTTGCATCTCTGTCGTTGAAAAACGAAGCAGCACGCGCATCGCAGAATATGATGTAAGCAAGCGCAGGACCGTCAACATGTCCGGAAATCTCAAACGTTCCGTCCTTGACAAGCGCCTCTGCCAACGGCTGTTTACCTAAAAGTAATCTATTAAATCCGTAATACTCAGGAACGTCTATGTCATAGCAAATTACTACCTTCATGCTGTCGGCCACGCTTCCGACACTTCCTTTTATATTGAAATCCCGACATTCGGCCGCACACGATATGAGCAGGGCCATGAAAAAAAGCATCAGTCTTGTCATAAAAGCAATATATATACGGTTAGTTTTCTCAAATATAAGAAATAAAGAACACACGTATATACAAGGCAGGAGAAATATAACATAAATTAAACCCAAACCGGTCATCAGACCGCATCTGTTTCATATATTTTATGCATTCATGCTTTCAGCCGTCTTTTTATTTTCTATTGACCACTTTTTGTTGGATTTTTCTTGACATAGCCCGCTATGCCTGCAAAAAATCCAACGAAAACACGCTCTATACAAATCAAAAATACTGACTGGATTATAATGACCGATTCGGGTTAAAAATGTGCAACAGAATGGGTATCAGACACACATCATTCTGTTGCACAATATATAAAAGCCACCTTACAAGCGGCAGACGACATGACACATCAGAACTCAGCCAGAAGTCCGGCACAAGCGTCCTCTATCAGATCGAGAGCATAATCGAAGTCCGAATCGTCGCCGTAGTAAGGATCGGGAATCTCGCTGACGCCTGCATGGGCTGTCATATACGAGCCAAGCATCCTCACCTTGTCCTTCTCCTCTGGCGTGGAAGCCATGGCAGTGACGGCACGCACGTTGGCGTTATCCATCACAAGGATGAGGTCGAAGCGGCTGAAATCGGCCGTGGAAAGCTGACGTGCGCGACTGTCGAACTTATAACCGCGCACTGCTCCGCGTCGGCGCATACGGCTGTCGGGCAACTGTCCGATGTGCCACCCACCTATTCCGGCAGAATCGATGAAAAACTCGTCCTCGCGTCCGGCCTTCTCCACGAGCGCCTTCATCACGCCCTCAGCTGCCGGACTGCGGCATATATTGCCAAGACAAACAAACAACAGTCTTTTCTTACTTTTCTTCATAATCGTCGTCTAATAGTGTCTGTGATTCTGGTATGGGATAGTTGGCGCTCTCCTTCACGCCGAGCGACTTCAGCTCGTTGGCCTTCTGCACAATGCTTTGGCGTCCGGTATAAGCCTTGTTGTAGGCGTCGTCGTAGTCCTTGTGCAGAGTGTCGATGTCCTTCTTCAGCTTGTCGAACCTCTTGATGAACTCTCCCACGCGCTTTATCATCTCGTCGGCCATCTCGAAAACCTTCTTCTGGCTTTCGGTCTGAGCATACTGACGCCATGCAATCTGAATCATACGGAGTATGGCCATGAGGTTCTGCTGTCCGGTTATGAACACATGGCGGTCGAAAGCCTCGCGCCATATCTTCGGGTCGTGAGCCAGTGCCAGCTGCAACGCACCTTCGTTCGGCACAAACATTATGACAAAGTCGATGGCCCGACGCGGCTTTGTTATGTAGCGGCTGTAGTCTTTCTTCGCGAGATTAACGGCCTGCGTGCGCACACTCTTCACCAGATCGTCGGCAAACTTGCGCTTCAACGCCTCGTCCTCTGTGTTCACATACTGATAGTAGGCATCGATGGACATCTTCGAATCTATCACCACGTCCTCGTTGTCAGGATAATGCAGGATGACATCGGGAATCATTCGCTTGCCGCTCTCGTCGTTCACGATGACGTTACCCTTGTCGTCTGTGATGGTCTGCTGCACGTCGTAGTCTATTCCACACCTGTAACCCTGCGCGTCGAGAATTTCGGTCAGCATGCGCTCGCCCCAGTTACCCTGCGCCTTGTTGCCGCCCCTTATTACATTGGTGAGCATTGTCGCCGTGCGGTCTATCTTGGTAGTCTGGTCGCTCATGGCCTTGAGCTGCTCGGAGAGCGACGCCGTGCTCTTGGCCGTCTCGCTGTTGGTGACACGGATTGCCTCCTGCAACTGCTTGAGATTGTCGCGCAGCGGCTTGGTGATGTTCTCCATACTCTCCGAGTTGTCGGCCTTCAGACGGTCGGTGGTCTGATTGAGCACCTTCGTCGCAAGGTTGGCAAACTGTTCCTGCACAGTCTTCAGCTGCTGCTCGAACTGCTCCTGCCGCATCTGCATCTCCTTCGAACTGTGCTCCTTCTCAGCCCTCAGTTCGGTGGCAACACGTTCTGCCTCCACCCTGGCCTGCATCAGTTCGCCGTTCATTCTGGACATCTCGGCCCGGGCATTTTCCGTATCCGCCTTGAGCTGCGCGGCGGTCTGCTCCAGTTGTGCGGCCCTCTGCTCGGCCAGAGCAAGTCCGGTTTTCACACTCCTGACCTTCGACTGCATGAAAAAAAACACAATCGCACAGCCGACAACAATTCCTATTATCAAATAAACTATCTCCATATTCAATTACATTTAAAACATCTCCGCATTTTCCGTCCGTAGTACACAAACAACATGCCGGCAGGCATCATACAAGGAAAAACACGGGGAAGCGCAAATATAACAAAATAAATCCACTTTGCGCGCCACATTCCCGAAAATATTTCACACAGCAACAACAAAGTGACAATTAAAACATCAAAAGGCACAGATATTTAATAAATAACCATTTTCATACGGTTTTATTATGAATTTTTATGTTTAATGCTATCAAAAAGCACACTGTGCGCGCACACGGTAGATTTTTTCGGAAAAAAGGTATAAAAAATTTTGGCAGACATAAAAAATGTCATATCTTTGTAAACGTTATCCTGAAAACAATCTTTTTACCTTAATGGAAGAGACTAATACCTATTGAAGATTTGAAGCGGTCGCCTGTGAAGGTTGTCGCTTTTTTTTATGTCTGAAGGCGGACAGCCCCTACCGCACGGCTATATAATCAAACACAAAAAAACGATGGATAAAAAGACAGCAGACTACATAAGACTTCTTGCGGAAAAGTATGAGACGGCCGACTTTCTGAAAGACGACCCGAGCCTGTTCATGCACAAGGTGGAGAGCGCGGCAGACATGGAGGTGATGGCCTTCGCGGCGTCGTGTCTGAGCTACGGATCACGCAAGCAGTTCTTCCCCAAAATACAATACATGCTCGACCGCTCCGGCGGAAGAATGGACGAATGGGTGCGTAGCGGCAGCTTTGCCGACGACATACCCGACGAAGACCGGTGCTACTATCGCCTGTATACGCAGCACGACATGCACCTGTTGCTACAGACTCTGCGCGCCATGCTGACCGAACACGGCAGTCTGGGGCAGTTTGTCCGCGCCAATGCCACCGACGGCTACGGAGCCGTGAGCGCCCTGTGTACCTACTTCGCCGAGCGTAATGCAAGCACGGTGATACCGCGCGACACCAAGTCGGCATGCAAACGCGTGTGTATGTTCATGCGCTGGATGGTGCGCGACGGTTCGCCCGTCGATCTGGGACTGTGGACACGATTCATCGACAAGCGCACTCTTATCATGCCGCTCGACACCCACGTGGTGCAGCAGTCGCAGCGATTGGGACTGCTCACGAGCCGCACGGCGTCGATGAGTGCGGCACGCCGACTGTCACAAGCCATGCTGGAGGTGTTCCCGGACGACCCTCTCAAAGGCGACTTCGCACTCTTCGGCTACGGAGTGAACAACAAGGGAGATCAGCCTACATAGTTCATCGGCCACGGACGACAGAGAAAGATTTAACACTTTTATGTTAATTCCGGACCCGAAAAAAGTTCAATCTCAAGATGCGCTACAGATTAAGGAGTGATGCAGAAGTGCCTGTTTCGGAATGACGGAGACTGTCCGGCAATCCGTATTTTTCTCAAACGTCACGCAACAAGCATCGTTTCAGCACATGACGCAGCCCATATCAGGGCCTGATATGCACCATATCACACCATGATAAAGCCAATATCACACCACGATAAAGCCAATATCACGCCTCAATAAAGCCTGTTTCGCACGACTGTAAAAAGTCCCGTAAGACATCAGTCGGCGTAACCCGCTGTCGTACAGCAACTTCCGCAAAGTATCTGAGAATCGCGTATTTGCGACCGACACGGGTGTCGCACACAAATATCGCAGCCACAGAGACGTATGATTTAACATTCGCCGGTTTTTAGTTGTCGTCACACACATAAAGACCTTCGCCCGCCTGTCCCGACAACCCGCCCCATACACGGATACAGTGACCTCTGCAGACCGTTCCTTTTTACTTTCTTTAACCATTCATATCTATAACTTACGATATTTTTCAATAAATTTGCAAAATATGAGAATAGACATTATCACTGTTTTGCCCGAGATGCTCGAAGGCTTTGTCAACGAGTCGATACTCGCAAGGGCACAGAAAAAAGGACTGGCAGAGATACATCTGCACAACCTGCGCGACTACACCAAGGACAAATGGCGTCGTGTGGACGACTACCCGTACGGAGGATTTGCCGGAATGGTGATGCAGTGCGAGCCGATAGACCGCTGCATATCGGCACTGAAGGCCGAACGCGACTACGACGAGGTGATATTCACTTCGCCCGACGGCGAGCAGTTCAACCAGCACGTGGCCAACGACCTGTCGATGAAGGAGAACATGATAATACTGTGCGGCCACTACAAAGGCATTGACCAGCGTGTGCGCGACCATCTCATCACACGCGAGATAAGCATCGGCGACTATGTGCTCACCGGAGGCGAACTGGCTGCGGCAGTGATGGCCGACGCCATAGTGAGAGTGGTGCCGGGAGTGATAGGCGACGAGCAGAGTGCCCTGAGCGACTGTTTCCAGGACGACATGCTGTCGGCCCCCATCTACACCCGCCCCGCCGACTATAAGGGATGGAAGGTGCCGGACATACTGCTCAGCGGCAACGAAGCCAAGATAAAGGAGTGGGAAATGGAACAGGCCATAGAGCGCACACGCCGCCTGAGGCCCGATCTCCTGGAAAAATGACCTCCGCCGCAAGACGATACACGACAAGCACACGCGACTAAGAACCGGAACAACCTGCAATTATGATATGAAAACCTTCAACCTTATCCATAAAACACTGTGTGTCTTCATAACGCTGATGGCATACTGTCTGACGGCAGCAGCCATAGGCGGCGACAACGACAAGCCGCTGCGCGTGGCCGTGGCGGGAGTTGCCCACGGCCATCTGAACGACATTGTGTCGCGCATGGACAGGGGCGACTTCGAAGTGGTGGGCGTATATGAGAAAGACGACCGCATGCGCCGGCATAACGGACTCATCGCTCACAACAGCAGGATACCGGCATTTGCCGACCTGGGAGAGATGCTCGACAGCACACATCCGGAGGCAGTGGTGGCTTACGGTGCGATATACGACCACATGAAAGTGGTGGAGGAATGTGCTCCGCGTGGCATACATGTGATGGTGGAAAAGCCGCTGGCAGTGGACACAAAACACGCCCGCCGCATGGCAAAGCTGGCACGTGAGCACGGCATTCTGCTGCTCACAAACTATGAGACGAGCTGGTACAGCTCCAATCACGAGGCTTACAAAATGGTGAAGGAAGGACAGATAGGCGACATAACGCGCATACTTGTGTACGACGGACACCAGGGACCGATAGAGATAGGATGCGGCAAGGACTTCACCACATGGCTGACCGACCCGGTAATGAATGGCGGCGGAGCTATAACCGACTTCGGATGCTACGGCGCAAACATCGCCACATGGCTGTTCGACGGCCGCAAACCGCTGAGTGTATATGCCGTGACAAACCATCAGAAACCCGAGAAATATCCGAAGGTGGACGACGACGCCACCATCATACTGCAGTATCCCGATGTGACGGTGCAGCTCATGCCGTCGTGGAACTGGCCGATGAACCGCAAGGATATGTACATATACGGCTCGAAGGGATACATCTATCAAAGCACTCCGTCGCGCATGTCGCTCTACAGGGACGGCAAAGAGACGGACGTCAGACCGACAAAACTGAACGCTCCCTACGACGACTCGTTCCGCTATCTGAAGGCTGCCGTGCGCGGAGAGATAACGGTGCATTCCACCGACCTCGCATCGCTGGAGAACAATCTGACGGTGGTTGAGATTCTGAGTGCCGCAGTGAAGAGCGCACGCACCGGCAAACCGGTACGCCTGAAATAACGCCACGACACAGCTGCCATACATAAACAACAGACACTACGCCTGCCGCCGGAGACACGGTCCCCACTCCGGCACGGACGACATAAACAAAAGTTGGGGACCACAATTAAAACCTAAATTGATTATGAGAGAATTGACAGTACTTCCACAGTTGGGATTTACAGAAGCGCTGAGCGCCGCATGGAACAAGATAGCACAATTCAACGGCCGTTCGCGCCGTTCCGAATACTGGTGGACTTATCTTGTAGCCACTATCCTTAACTTCATCTTTACATTCGTTCCAGTAATCGGAAGTCTGATATCGCTTCTTATAAGCCTGGCTCTTATCCCGATAACATTCCGCCGTCTGCACGACACCGGCCGCAGTGGATGGTGGTATGGCGTAAGCCTGATAGGCGGTCTTGCCTTCTTCGTCTTCTTCATATTTGTACTCATAGGCTCACTCGGCGTAAGCGAGAGCCTGTCGGACCTGTCGTCAATGTCTGATAATGAAATCATAGGAAAGATGCTCACCGGTGTGACACTGGGTTATATGGCAATCGGACTGCTGATAGGATTTGTCTATAACATCATTCTGCTCGTATTCCTCTGTCAGGACAGCCATATGCAAGACAACAAATATGGCCCGTCACCGAAATACGTCGACATGGACACAAACGCGGACATGACAGACAGAAGATACGACACAATGTAACAAGACGGGCAAAAAGTGCACAAAACCGCTTGGCGGACATCTGCCAGGCGGTTACATATATAAACCAGAAAAAACAAAAAGATAATGAAACAAATCGAAGCAACTCCTTCCGTAGGATTCGGCGATGCCGTGAAATCATCGCTCAACCGCCTTACCGACTTCAAAGGCCGCACACGCCGTTCGGAGTTCTGGTGGACAATACTGGCATACTACATATGCGTGTTGATCATTAATTTAATACTGGGTATGATTCTGCCGCAGACAGCATTGACCATAATAGGCATAATACTTCAGTTTCTCATCTTCGGTGCAACGGTGCGACGCCTGCACGATACAGGCCAGAGCGGATGGTGGGTCGGCGTAAGCTGGATTGTGAGCATCATCAGTTCAATATACGTTATGGCAAACAGCGACATACTGATGAGCGTAAACATAAACCCGGAAGAAATAATGGAGTTTGCCAGTGCACCGGCAACCATAGGCATAACGGCAATCAACACAATTTTAAATATCATCGTCATAATATTCTGTCTGCTCGACAGCAAAGCAGAAACCAACAAATATGGCGAATCGCCGAAATATAAAGAGACAGAGGAATGACATTCGGAGAAAGGCCTTGTAATAGACATGTGACAAAGGCCTGGGTTTATTTTTTATCCATAAATTGTTTACAGAAGGCTTCGCCAAGTGCGAAGCCTTCTTCGTAGAGAGCCTCCAGCTTCTTAGTGTCTTTCTCTATACGGCCCACTTCCATCGGCTTCAGCGGACGTATGCAAGTGATGCGCCCCTCCTGCTCCAATCGGTCTATCATGTCGAGCTGGCGGTTGTAAACCTCTATGCGATGGCTCAGAGCCACACGCAGGCGCGGATAATCGCGGTAGATGAAACGCGGTATCTTTATGTCATGGCCATCGTTGCGGTAGCCTTTGTTACGTGTCAGCACCACCACATTGTGAGTATAACCCTTCTGCATGGCATGCTCTACGGGAATGCTGTCAGCTATTCCGCCATCGAGCATCGGCTTTCCGTCCACAAAGACAATCTTGCTCACATACGGCAGACTGCTCGAAGCACGCACCACATCGAGCGCACGCTGACGGTCGTGACGCTCCGACAGATATTCGGCAAGTCCCGTACGGCAGTTTGTTGTCACCATTTCAAATTCCGTTTCGCTCTCGAAAAACGTGTCGAAATCGAACGGTATATAGCTGTTTGGAAATTTGTCGTAAAGCAGTTTCTGGTCGAATATGCAACCCTGGGTGATAAGATAGCGCAATCCGATGTAGTCGTAGCGCGCCAGATAATCGATATTTGAGATTCGGGCGCGTCGAGGCTGACGGCTTACGTAGGACATGCCGTTGCATGCTCCGGCCGATACCGCCACAATGTAAGGAAAATACAAATTGTGTTTCATGAACGCATCGAGTACGCCCGTGGTGAAAACACCACGCATACCACCACCTTCAAGCACAAGCCCCGTATTTTTGTCCATTTGTATAAAAACTGTTTAAAACGCTCTGCAAAATTACACATTTTAAATATAAAAATTGTAACTTTGCAAACAATTGACATGATAATTTAATATATGTTTGACAAACAGACCTACGTAAACCGTCGCGCCAAGCTCAGAAGTCTTGTAAAGGACGGCATAATCATACTTTTCGGTAATAACGAGTCGCCCTGCAACTACCCAAGCAACGGCTACTATCCGTTCAGACAGGATTCATCGTTCCTGTATTATTTCGGTCTGAACAGAGACGGACTCGTAGGAGTGATCGACATAGACAACAACCGTGAGACAATCTTCGGTAACGACATCGACATCGAAGACATTGTCTGGTACGGCAGCGTGGACAGCGTGCATGACCTCGCGGCACAAGTGGGCGTGGAAAACACCGCACCGATGCGTGCACTGAAGAGCGCATGCAACGAGGCTCTGCGACAGAAACGCAAGATACACTTTCTGCCGCCCTACCGTCATGACATAAAGATACAGATTTTCGATCTGCTTGGCATTCACCCTGTACAGCAGAAGGAAGCTGCAAGCATGGAGTTCATAAAAGCAGTGGTTAACATGCGTTCCGTAAAGGAGCAGCAGGAGATTGAAGAACTGGAGAGAGCAGCCGAAATAGGCTATCTGATGCATACAACAGCCATGAAGCTGACACGTCCGGGAGTGACTGAGAAGTTCGTAGGCGGACAGGTGGACGGAATCGCCCACTCATACGGCGCCATGGTGAGTTTCCCGACCATCTACAGCCAGCACGGCGAGATAATGCACGGCAATCCGTCGATGAGCATTCTGGAAGCAGGACGACTCGCTCTGTGTGACGCCGGAGCAGAAACAATAAACAACTACTGCTCGGACAATACGCGCACGATGCCTGTAAGCGGCAAGTTCACACAGCGTCAGCTGGAGATATACAGCATTGTGGAAGCATGCCACGACTATGTACTGGAAGTAGCCAAGCCCGGAGTGAAATACTTTGACGTGCATCTGGCTGTGTGCCGCCTTATGACCGAAAGACTGAAAGAACTCGGACTGATGAAGGGCGACACCGACGAGGCAGTAGCAGTAGGCGCACACGCCATGTTCCTGCCGCACGGCTTGGGCCACATGATGGGCATGGACGTACACGACATGGAGAACCTCGACCAGATAAACGTAGGCTTTGACGAAGAGACTCGTCCTAATCTCGAACAGTTCGGAACAAACTGTCTGCGCATGGGACGCCGCCTGCAGCAGGGCTTTGTTGTGACCGACGAACCGGGAATATACTTCATCCCCGCACTCATCGACGACTGGAAGGCAAAAGGACACTGCAAGGAGTTCATTAACTTCGACCTGCTCGAGACATACAAGGACTTCGGTGGAATACGCATCGAAGACGATATTCTCATAACCGAAAACGGTTGCCGTTTCATCGGAGAAAAGAGAATACCTTATCATCCGAAGGACGTTGAGGCATTCATGGAGAACAATCAATAAAAACAAACTATACAACAACAAACTATGAAGAAAATCATGACACTTGCGTTCCTCGCCATGATGGCCATGGGAGTGAGCGCCCAGGACAAGAAGGAAAACAGCAACAAGCCTGTTTTCACAGTTGTCAAGGAGAATCCTATCACAAGCATCAAGGACCAGAGCCGCAGCGGCACATGCTGGGACTACTCTACACTTGCTTTCTTCGAGAGCGAAATACTCAAGGCTACAGGCAAGACATACGACCTGTGCGAGTCTTTCGTTGCAAACAAGAACTACATGGAACGTGCAATCCAGGTTGTACGCCTGCACGGTGACTGCCAGTTCTCACAGGGAGGTTCGGCTTACGACGTTTACCACGTGCTGAAAACATACGGTATCTGCCCGGAAGATGCAATGCCGTTCCCTGGTTCACTCTACGGTGACTCACTGAACAACTTCAACGAGTTCTTCTCTCTGATGGAACCGTATGTTGCAGCCGTTTCAAAGAGTTCTGCAAAGAAACTCTCAGGACAGTGGAAGGTCGGACTGCAGGGTATTCTCGACGCTTATCTCGGCAAATGCCCGGAGAGCTTCACATACGAAGGCAAGACATACACTCCGAAGTCATTCGCTGAAAGCCTCGGACTGGATTGGGGCAACTATGTGACAATCACAAGCTACACACATCATCCGTTCTACACAAAATTCCCGGTTGAAGTACAGGACAACTGGCGCAATCCGGGTTCATGGAACCTGCCGATTGAAGACATGGCACGCATCATAGACAATGCTGTGATGAACGGTTACACCGTAGCATGGGGCGGCGACGTTAGCGAGGAAGGATTCACACGCACAGGTCTGGCTTACTCTTACGACACAGACGCTATGCAGAGCTATGCAGGCAGCGACATGGCACGCTGGCTGAAGCTGTCTTCTTCAAAGCGTACAAACATCATCGACTCTCTGGGATGCAAGGTGCCTGAGCTCACTCCGACACAGGAGAAGCGTCAGGAGCGTTACGACAACTGGGAGCTGACAGACGACCACGGAATGCTTATCTTCGGTATCGCAAAAGACCAGAACGGCAAAGAATACTACATGGTGAAGAACTCATGGGGTGAAGCCGGTGACTACAAAGGAATCTGGTATATGTCGAAGAACTTCATCGTTGCAAACACAATGGACTATATGGTGAACATCAACGCCATTCCTAAGGACATTCGCAAGAAGATGGAGGATGCTGTGAAGAAAGCCGGCATAGGCGAATAACACAACAACACACAATAAACAGGGCTGCGGGCCAGGAGTTTGACACCAACCTGCCAACATTGATTGGAGTTACAGGTGGCGTGACAAAAGCCTGACCCGCAGTCTTATTTTTATATAAAAACGCATTATCAATACCATGTTTTCCATTTTTATTTTGTAACTTTACGGGCAGTTTATGTGCGTCAATCCGCACTTTTCCCTCATGCAGAATAAAAAATAAAAACTATATAATGCTTTTCAAATGGAATTACAAGCCACCAACATCCGAAGAAAGACAAGCGGCTGACGAATTAGGAGGAAAGCTCAACATCAGCCCCATTCTTGCCGGACTGCTCATTAAACGGGGCATCACGACAGAATCGGCGGCAAAACGTTTCTTTCATCCGCAACTCTCCGACCTCATCAATCCTTTTCTAATGAAAGACATGGATGTGGCCGTTGACAGACTGAACGACGCCATGGGACGCAAGGAACGCATCATGGTGTATGGCGACTACGACGTCGACGGATGCACGGCCGTGGCATTGGTATACAAGTTCCTGCTGCAGTTCTATTCAAACATAGAATACTATATTCCCGACCGCTACGACGAAGGATACGGCGTAAGCAAGAAAGGAATAGACTATGCGCATGCGAACAACGTGAAGCTGATAATAATTCTCGACTGCGGAATAAAGGCGGCCGAGGAGATAGCTTATGCCAAATCGCTGGGCATAGATTTCATTATATGCGACCATCATGTGCCTGACGAGGACATGCCGCCGGCTGTGGCAATACTCAATCCCAAGCGCAGCGACGACACCTATCCATTCAAGCATCTCTGCGGATGCGGTATAGGTTTCAAGTTCATGCAGGCATTCGCAAAGAACAACAGCATTCCATTCTCAAGACTTATGCCTCTGCTCGACCTGTGTGCCGTGAGCATAGCCGCAGACATTGTACCCGTGACCGACGAGAACCGCATACTCGCCTATCACGGACTGAAGATTCTGAACCAGAATCCGAGCACAGGACTGAAGGCAATAATCGACATCTGCGGACTGAACAACCGTGAGATATCAATGAGCGACATTGTGTTCAAAATCGGACCGCGCATAAATGCATCGGGAAGAATAGAGAACGGAAGGGAAAGTGTGGATCTGCTTGTTGAAAAGGAATTCTCGCACGCATTGGAAAAAGCAAAACACATAGACTGCTACAACGAACAGCGCAAGGACATAGACAAACAGATGACGGAAGAGGCGAACCAGATTGTGGCCCGCCTGGAAAGCCAGCGCCACCGTTCGTCCATTGTACTGTATGACGAGAACTGGAAAAAAGGTGTAATAGGAATAGTGGCTTCACGTCTCACCGAAATTTATTTCAGACCGACAGTGGTGCTCACACGCGATGGCGACCTGGCTACAGGCTCGGCGCGCAGCGTGACCGGATTCGACGTTTATTCTGCCATAAAGAGCTGCCGCGACATCCTTCTGAACTTCGGAGGACACACCTATGCGGCAGGACTGACACTGAGATGGGACGACATTCCAGAGTTCAGGCGCCGTTTCCAGAAATATGTCGACAACCACATACAGCCGGAACAGACAGAAGCCATGCTCAATATTGACACCGTGATAGACTTTAAGGACATCACCAAACGACTGCACAACGATCTGAAGAAGTTCTCACCATTCGGTCCGTGCAACCAGAAGCCTATTTTCTGCACCGTGGGAGTGTACGACTACGGCACAAGCAAGGTGGTGGGACGTGAGCAGGAACACATCAAGCTGGAGCTTGTCGACTCAAAGTCAAGCAATGTTGTCAACGGCATTGCCTTCGGCCAAAGCGCATCGGCACGGTACATAAAATCGAAAAGAAGTTTCGACATTGCCTACACACTCGAGGACAATGTTTTCAAGAAAAACATGGTGCAGCTGCAGATAGAGGACATACGTCCGGCCGAAGACGACGAAAACGAATAAGCGTATTCACACTCCGCAACCATACAAAACACATTATCTGCGTGGGCAACGGTTCTGACAAATATACAAGAATACTGCGCCAATACTGGGGCCACTCCGACTTCAGGGGAATACAGCGCGACATTATCGAAAGCATCGGCAGCGGACACGACACACTCGGACTGATGCCGACCGGAGGCGGCAAGTCGATAACCTTTCAGGTTCCGGCTCTTGCTGCTGAGGGAGTGTGTATTGTCATCACGCCGCTCATCGCCCTGATGAAAGATCAGGTGTACAACCTGCGCCGACGCGGCATAATGGCTGCAGCAATATATTCCGGCATGACACGTCATGAAATATTACGCACTCTCGAGAACTGCATACTCGGTAGTACGAAAGTGTTGTACGTATCACCGGAACGCATTGCCTCTGAACTGTTCAAAACAAAACTGCGCCACATGCGCGTGAGCTTCATAACTGTTGACGAAGCCCACTGTATAAGCCAATGGGGCTACGACTTCAGGCCTTCATACCTTCACATCTCCGACATAAGAAAGATAAAACCGGATGCGCCGGTGCTCGCACTGACAGCCACAGCCACAAAACAGGTGGCCGACGACATACAGAGGAAATTGCAGTTCAAGGATGCGAACATGTTCCGCATGAGCTTCGAACGCAAGAATCTGGCATATATCGTGCGCCATGCCACCGACAAACGAGAAGAGATGCTCCATATTCTGCGGAGCGTCAGGGGCAGTGCGATAGTATATGTAAGAAGCCGAAGACGAGCCTCGGAGATAAGCGAATGGCTGGAGCAGAACGATGTGGAAGCGACTTTCTATCATGCCGGACTGGAACACTCCGTAAAAGACGAGCGCCAGAAAGAATGGCATGATGACAAGAAACGCGTGATGGTGGCCACAAACGCATTCGGTATGGGTATTGACAAACCGGATGTGCGTCTGGTGATACACTTTGACTGTCCAAGCTCGCTTGAGGCTTACTTTCAGGAAGCCGGGCGTGCAGGCCGCGACGGAGAAAAGTCGTACGCCGTACTGCTGTATAATGGCAGTGACGAACCCAAGCTACGGAAACGCATAACCGACGAATTTCCGGAGAAAGAATACATCCGCGGGGTATACGATCATCTTGCAAGCTTCTTCCAGATAGCCGTACACAGCGGTTGCGGACACACATTCATGTTTGACATAAGAAAATTCTGCCGCACCTACAAACTGTTTCCTATTCAGACGGACGCCGCACTGAAGATTCTTGAACGTGCCGGATATCTTGAATACAACACAGATCCGAATTCTGATCCTCGCATCGTATTCCTTATCTCGCGCGAACAACTTTACATTCTGAACGAACTGTCACCGCTTGAGGACAGGCTCATAACAACATTGCTGAGAAACTACGGTTCGCTGTTCATCGACTACACATACATTGACGAGGACATGATTGCAAGACAGGCGGACCTGACAAGCCAGCAGATATACCTCCTGCTCAAAGGCCTCACACAGAAACGCATACTGCACTTTGTGCCACGCAGCAAGACACCGTTCATCACATACACGCGCGACAGGGTGGACGGCGAGAATCTCATGATCACACACGATGTGTATGAAGACCGCAAGGAACAGTTCACCCAAAGAATAAACACCGTAATAAGTTACGCCACAAACGACAACGTATGCCGCAGCCGGCAGCTGCTCAGATATTTTGACGAAACGCGCTCGAATGACTGCGGACAGTGCGACGTGTGCCTCGCACATAAAAGAAATCCCGACAGAAAACAGCAGCTGAAGGACGCAAGAAACATGATAACAGAAGTGCTCAACGACAAAAAACAGCACCATCTGACAGAACTGCTGAAACTTCCCTTACCTTCGGAGATACTCGACACGGCATTGGAACAACTGATATTCGAAGAGATGATCAGAGTGGACAGCAGTTATATTTACATAAAATAACCCGACTTCCACATAAGACAACAATCCTCAGCCATTCACGGCTTTTGAGCCTATATGTGTTCAGCCTCTTGCAGAATAGGCTTTATCAGGCTGCAAAACGGCCTGTTTCAGGCCATGAAACGGGCCATTTTAGAGGATGAAACGGCCCATTTCAGAGCACAATACAGGCTGTTTCGCAACACGATATCGACCGTTTGGCAGCACGGAAGAATTTATCAGACAAAACAAGCCCATATCAAACCTTGTCAATACATGAAACATAAGAAGCACTGAACACAGGCCTCAAAGCGCAAGTACGACCCACAGGACATAAAAGAATGATAACCGAAGAGCGACTGAGAGACATCAGAAATCAAGCCACATCTTCAATGCAGCAATCTTCTCACGGCTGACCTGTATCATACGGTCACAAGGAGGCGTTACACGCACCGACCATTTTCCACCAAAATAAGGCTCGATATTGCACACTGATGCAGCAGACAGTATGAACTGACGGTTCACACGGAAGAAGATCTTCGGATCAAGCTGTTCCTCAAGTTTACTCAGTGTCATGTCAACAATATGGCTGCGTCCCTGTTTGGTCACGGCATAAGTTATCTTATCCTCAGAACGGAAATAGGCAATGTCTGCTACCTGCAATGTGGAGAACCGCGATCCGGATGCTACAAGAAAACGTGTGCGATACTGGCGTGAAGCACCGGATGACAACGCATTCAGAAATTCCCCCGCATCGAATATGCTCCCAAGTCCGGCAATACATCCAGCCGCACTGTATCTTTCAAACTTCCGTATCGCCTCGGCAAGACGTTCTTTTCGTACAGGTTTCAACAGATAATCGACACTGTTCACCGTAAAAGCCCGTACGGCATACTCGTCATAGGCCGTGGTGAACACAATCATGCTCTGCGGATGTGCCTGCTCGATAAGGTGAAAGGAAATACCGTCGGCAAGCTGTATGTCAAGAAACATTATGTCAGGATGAGGATTGACGGCAAGCCACGCCGCCGCTTCCTCAATACTACCCGGCAAGACCACAACATCCCACTGTGGCCGCAACTCAAGCACCATACTTTCGAGCAGACGCGCTGCCGGTAGCTCGTCTTCAACTATCGCTGCCCTGATCTTATTCATATATCAAAGGAACTTTTACGGTGAAAAACTCTTTCTCGGGTATAACTTCTATATCATGGCCACACAACAACATATAGCGTTGCGACAGATTGTTGAGTCCCATTCCGGACGTTCTTGAAATCTGCTTGGGCTGAATACGGTTTGAAACGGTAAGCCACATGTCCTCAGAACGTTTCTCTGTGTCGAGTACCACTGTCATCGGGCGTGCCATGGTTATGGCATTATGCTTTATGACATTCTCTATCAGAAGCTGCAATGTCAAAGGCGGGATATTCATGTCGAGCACCGATTCATCAAGACGATTGTCAACATCAATACACTCACCCATTCTCACCCGCTGCAGTTGAAGATATACATCGACAAATTCAAGCTCCTCGCTCACAGTTACGGTCTGTCTGTCGTGACAATCGAGAATGTAACGGTAGGCATCTGCCAGATTACGTGTGAACTCAGCAGCACGCGGCGGATTATATTCAATTTCGGCAACAAGCGTATTCAGGCTGTTGAATAGAAAATGTGGATTAAGCTGATTCTGCAAAGCCGCATAACGTGCCTGTGCCGAACTTTCCTCAAGCAGGCGGGTTCTGCGATACTGGCTCATAAGATCGGCGTAGAACCGGTTCATCATGAAAAGGCTCAAAAGTATGAGTTCCATGAACCATACGCATAACACACCGACCGTACCACGCCATGCAAGAGCAAAAAGGTGGGACGAACCGATAATGAACTTTGCCATGACCAGCAGCAGATAATTGAGAACAAGCAAACCTGCTGCCGAAATGAAGAAGAACAGGAATATGCGTCTGCGGTCACGAATAAATCCCGGATAGGCCGGTCCGATGCGTCTGTTGACAAATCTCATGCCCAGACCTACACCATTGAACAGCAACAGCACTGCAACGATAGCTTCCGGTGTAAGCAGATTGAGCTGTTGGCGTGCCGGGATGTCGCCACTGGTGATAAGCAGCAGATATGAACAACAACCGATGGCCGAGAAAATAAGTATATCGGCCAGACACGAATTACGGAATGTATCTGATTCTGACATAAGATGTTGTCTGTATTTTTATTGGTATCTGCAAATGTACTGATTTTTCAATTACCACAAGCCCGCTCCAATGCACTTTTTGCGATACAGGCATTCAGTTTGGAACGCACAAAATTGCGGCGTGCCTCCTCATGATATATCTGTGCATTGATGACATCTACCACCGAAACGCTTCCCTCACGGTATCTGTCAATGGCCATGGCCTCGCTCTCGGATGCCTTGCTCAATGAGTTTTCCGTAATACGTACCTGCTCCGCAGCCTGGACATAATTGCAGCGTGCGGTCTCTACCTCAAGACGCAAGCCATCGGCAATCTTACTTCTGCGTTCACGTGCTATTGCAACATTATGATTACCTATACGACGCGTACGGCGACGTTTGCCCCACTCGAAAACCGGAACGCTAAGTTTGGCATAAACGGCATAATTAGGATCTATATCTGCGTGGAAATCATAACCAGGAGACGAGAAACCACCATCCACACCTACAGACAGCACCGGCATATAACGCGAGTTGGATATCTTGGAGTCAGACTGGCTGATGCGTATGCCGCCTTCTGCCATAAGCATCTCAGGGCGTTGGGACACAATGGCCGAAACATCACCTGACACAAGTGGAAGCGCTAAAGAATGACATACAACAGAATCGGTGGCTATATGTTCATCTGAAGGTACGCCGGCCAAAGCATTAAGCGACAGACGTGCCACCTCTGCGTCATTAAAAGCACATTTCACCTGATAGTCTGCATCATTAAGACGGACTTCCGCCATAAGCAGGTCATTGCGGTCGGAATATCCTTCCTCCACTCTCTGACGCACTACCTCAACAAACTGACGCACCGCGTCCCTATAACCAACTGCAACAGACGCAAGCTCATTCTGAGCCACACTGTTCCAATAACGCACATCAGCCTCATAACGTACGTCATTCGAAACACGCCTTACTTCAAGACGTGCATTCTCATCTTCCGCACATGCCTTCTCATAACCGGCACGCAAAGCTCCTCCGGAATAAACAGGCTGCGATATATTCAGTGATGTGCCATATTTGATATTACGGCCTTCGAAAGACAAACGATTATCTGTACCCGGCAACGTAACGTCAAGAGCCAATGGGTTTCCTGTATAATTGAAATTCGCACTGCCGGACAGTTTCGGAAGGAAATCGGCTTTGGCCGACAATCGTGCCTCACCACTTGCTCCGGCCGCATGAGTTGCTGCCTTAATGTCCTGGCTATAGGCAACCACCCGATTACGATAAGATTCAAGCATCACATTATCCTGTGCGTTAGAACGCATAACACCAGACAGGACAACAAAACCAATGAAATATATCTTATGTTTCATTTCCATCATATTTAATGTTCTTATTAAAACTGCTATAACTTATACATTTGCCGTCTCCGGATAAAAAATTGCATAAAGTGCCGGAGTTACAAAAAGCGTAAGCAATGTGGCAAACGACAGTCCGAAGACGATTGTGGCTGCCATACCTCCAAACACCACATCAAACAACAGAGGAATACTTCCAAATATTGTTGTGACAGCAGCCATGAGCACCGGACGCATACGGGAGACTGTGGCCTCAACAATTGCTTTGCCTGGCATCACACCGGCACGACGTTGCAGATTGACTTCATCCAACAACACGATGACATTCTTTATTATCATACCAAGCAATCCAAGCCATCCGGCAATACAGAAGAATCCAAACTGGAAACCTGTGACCAACAAGCCTACAACCACTCCAATGACAGACAATGGCAGAATGAGGAATATGATGAATGGCTGACGGAAATTGCCGAAAAGCGCCACCAGAATAACAACCAGGAACACCAGAGCCAATGGGAAATATTTTGTAAGAGCTTCCATGGCCTCATTCTGATCTTTATACTGCGAATCCCAAAAGAATGTATAACCGGCCGGTAGCTTCATCTGTTCTATTTCCGAACGGATCTCACTATGCACTTCCTTCATTGTATGTCCGGGACGGACATCACACTGCGCAGCCATAGACAACTGTCGGTTGTACGTCTTGACAAGCGGCCATTCCCAACCTAGATATATACTGTCCGTTGCCTGAGCCAAAGGCACTGAGTTACGGCCATTCCATACGGGCATGTCCTCAAGTGCAGATTGTGACATCTGGTTTTCTCCCGATACGTGCAATAATACAGGAACTTTCTTGTCTTCATCACGATAAACACCAACAGAAATACCGTCGCTGGCACTTTTGACGGCAGCCATCATATCGGACTTTCCGATATTGATACGGCCTGCTTTTACCGGATTATATGCAGCATTGAACATCATTGCCTTATTTCCCCATTCGTTCCGTGCATTCATGACTTTCGGATTACGGCGCATGATTGAGATTGCAACATTGGTCAGAGAATCAAGGACACGCGGATCATCACCGCTGAAACGTGCTTCTATAAGAGCCTGAGGAATTGAGTTCAATTCGAAACGATTGACACGTACCAGAGCATCAGAGAAACGCTGTGACAGTTCGTTCTGCAGTCCTTGCTGCATATCAACCGCCTTGGAAGTACTTTCCGTCTCAACCAGGCATTGTGCATAGTTACTCTGAGGTCCGTATGCCGCATTGGCAAGATAATAACGTGGAGGAGTCTGGCCGACAAATGTCGTCACATGACTTACACCATCCTTCCGTAATAAAGTGTCAGCCATCGCTTCTGCCTGCGAAGAGGTTTCTTCAATGCGTGTTCCTTCAGGAAGCCACATATCGACGGAAAAATATTGTTTACTGAGAAGTGGCATGAACTGCTGTGGGATAAACCTGAATGCCCAACCGCACACAACGAGAAGAGCCAACATACCTGCCACAACGACATACCGTCTGCGTATAGTCCACCGTAATGCCCTACGGAACATATCGTAGAAACGTCCCTGGAACAGTTCGTCCTTCAGTTCCTCAGGACGGGGGCGACGCACAAATTCCTGAACAAAGAATACATTCTGAGAAATGGCAAAAACCCAACTAAGCAGCAACGAAACAGCAATAACGATGAATAGCGACGACAACAGTTCACCTGTAATATGTGGCGACAGATAAACCGGAAGGAACGTCAGAACAGCAATAAGTGTTGCTCCAAGAAGCGGCATTGCGGTTGTCTCAACAGCAGAAAGAATAGCAGTACGCTTGCGCATACCACGCTGCATGTTTACAAGTGTGGCATCATAAACAACAATTGCATTATCAACCAACATACCCATGGCAATGATAATGGCGGCAAGCGACATACGTTGCAAAGCAATGCCATCTGCATACATATATATAAGTGTTCCGAAAATGGAAAATACTAGTCCACTGCCTACAAGGATTCCGTTCTTCAAACCTATAAAGAACAACAACACCGCAATAACCGTTATAACAGATATAATAAGGTTGAGCACAAATCCGTTGTTGGCCACAGCCGACTCATGACCCTGATCATATATAGGAGATACTTCAAAGCCTTCAGGCATTTCCGCTTTATGATTTTCAATACATTGTTCAACCAGTTGCGCCATATCCACCACATTTCCATCAGAAACAGTTGAAATAGCGATACCTACAGCCGGCATCCCATCCTTGAACATGAAACTTCTGGCCGGACGTGAATAACTTTCACGAACTGTCGCAATTTCTCCAAGACGGAAATAAGCTCCATCACGAGATGTCACCATGAGATTCTCTATTTCCTGCAAAGAGGTGAAGCTGCCGGAAGCCTCAACACGCAGGCGATTGTGGGATGTCTCAACCGCACCAGCATCCACTACACGATTCTGACGTTCGAAAGCAGATGCAATATCTGCCATCGTTATACCACTGGCAGCAAGGAGCGAAGGTTTTGTTTCCACTTCTATAGTACGGTTCTGCACACCGAACAGTTCTACTTTTGCAACATCCTTCACAGTCAGCAACTTGTTCTTAAGAACCTCAGCCTGATCTTCCAGTTCACGATAAGAGTGCGTATCGCTTCCCAAAGCATAAAAAACACCCAACACATCGCCAAAGTCATCATTGACAACAGATGTACCCGCACCTGCCGGCAGACGTCCCTGTACGTCGTTCACTTTACGACGTAACTTATCCCATAACTGCTGCATGGCATCGGCACGTATCTCCTTTTTTACATAAACCGTGATTTTTGAGAGTCCGGCACGATTCTCCGTTTTCAGATAATACAATTCTCCGAGCGACTGGATTGATTCTTCCAACACATCTGTTACCTGCTGCTGCACTTCCATAGGCGATGCGCCTGGATAGGTTGTTGTGACAACAGCCTGTTTGATAGTAAATGGAGCATCCTCGAATTTGCCCATACCATTATAGGCAACAATTCCACCTACAAGAATAAGTCCCAACAACAACCAGCTGAGAGCCTTGTTTCTAAGGAAAAATTTGGCTACACTTTTCATTATTCAATACCTTTGCCCTTATTTTTGTTTCCTATCACACTAACAATATCACCTTCAGACAAATACGACTGACGTGTAACTGCCACCTTATCGCCTGCCGTCAATCCGGAAACAATCTCAATACGTCCGTCAGAAAGCAATCTGCCCTGAATGACGGGGCGTTTGATAACACGTCCTTCATTATTTATCAACCATACAAAACATTCCTCATTTTCATTGCATACCGCTGTCTGAGGCACACAGACAGCAGAGCCGGACTGAGTCTGCGAATGAACAGATATTTCCATATTCCCGGACATACCTCCCAGAAGTCTGTTATCCTTATTATCTATCAGGGCCGTGAACTTAAACGAAAGATTATTTTCTCCGGCAGCCTGAGTCAGATAAGTCTTGTAAGGTTTAAAATCTTTATTTGGCATATTGTCAAACACAATACGGCAAGATGCAGACGAATCATTGTTTCTCAAAGCAACTGCCATATCTTCAGGCAGGAATGTCTCTACCTTTATACTTGACAGATCAATAAATGTCACTACCGGCTGAGATGGCTGAACATTCTGATAACGCTCTATATGAGTCTGCTGCACATATCCGTCAAATGGCGCAACAAGCCGTGTATCCGTATAACTGTTCTTAGCATTATCATAGTCGGCACGCGCTTTTGCATAATCAGCACGTGCTTTCTCATAGACAGAACCAGACACATTGTCTTTATCATAAAGATTGGATATACGCCGATATTCACTTTCTGTCTGTTTGCATATAGCTCCGGCACGTTCCTCACTCACAGCAAAGTCACGGTTATCAATGGCCGCGATCAATTGTCCTGTTCTAAAGAACTGTCCATTCTGTACGGTAAAATCCTTAACCGGTCCTCCAACACGAAACGCAAGTTGTGTAACTCTGTAAGGCTCAGATATGAAAGTATAACGGCGCGACAAAGATTCCATAACTCTCTCTGCCATCGCAACTTTTACTCCGGCTTTCTCCTGTTGAATTGCCTGTTTCTGTTTGCATGCTGCCAAAAGAAACACAGCCATGCTGATAAAAATAATACGTCTCATTCTTTATCTTATTACGTTTGTTTCCATATAGTTTTGCGTCACAAATTTATATTTACATAAGCCAGATCGCAATACATATTTTCCTGAAACGTATAAATACATAAACCGAAACGTATTTTATAAACACTGTAATGTAAAACAAAAAGTCCGGCATCGTCTTCATCAGATAATGCCGGTCTGCAATTCAATAATCAGATTAATAACCTATGAGAATTATGAAAACAGTATTTTATACATATATATTATTTCCCAATAACATATATATTGAAAACTATTGTCCACCGCCTAGAGCATGATAAAGATTTATCACACCCTGAATTTCATCAAAACGATCAGTTATCACATCAAGCTGAGCTTGAAGCAATGACTGACGTGCTGTAAGCACTTCCAGATAATTCTGTGAACTGTGCTGCATCAATAACTCCGCACTATGCAATGCTGAATCCAATGCATCAACCTGTTGTTCGTCCACTTTTATTTTATCTCTTGCTTTCTGCCATTGAACAAGTGCATCATTCACTTCCGCACCCGCATTGAGCAGACTTTGTCTGAAATTCAACAAGGCCTCTTCCTGCTGTGCCTTGGCAATTTTCAGATTCGCGACATTCTGTCCACGATTGAACAGAGGCTGCACCAAAGATCCTACCGCCTGTAACAACCACTGTCCGGGGTTGGTTATTGCAGCTCCTGCCGCATTGGTCCAGCCTGCTGAACCACTCAGCATAATGCTTGGATAGAAAGCCGAGCGTGCCACGTTTGTGGCATAATATGCACCAGCCAATTGCATTTCACACTGTCTGACATCCGGTCTGCGACTCAATAGTTGAAGAGGCACTCCAACAGAAACCGTATCCGGAAAAATCTGTGCGTCGAGTGTCGAACGTTCTATGGTCTGTGGAGCCATACCCACAAGAACAGATATAGAATTTTCGGTTTCGCTTATCTGTTTTTCAAGTGACAACAATGAAGCATCCACAGCGAGTTTTCCGGCTTCAGTCTGTGCAACGGCCATTTCTGTAGTTTGTCCTGCACGTTTCAAAGCTTTCATCACACGTACATTCTCTTCCCATATTTCAGCAGTCTGACTGGTTATGTCAAACTGTTCATCTAGCATAAGCAATGTATAATAACTATTGGCAATGGTTGCGATGAGTTGTGTCTGCACTGCTTGTCGATAAGCCTCGCTCTGTTCAAGAGCAACCTGCGCTCCACGCTTACTGTTAAGCAGCTTGCCAAATATATCTATCTCCCACTCTGCAGAAGCAGCAATATTATAAGTCTTTGTCGGACTGTTGCCATCAATACTTTTAAGTGTTCCCTGAGGTGTAAGCGACAACGACGGCAGATAAGCCAGGCGTGAACTCATGAGTTGCGCTTCAGCCTCTTTCACTTTAAGACGAGCTATGCCAAGGTCCGTATTATTCTCAAGTCCTTGTTCTATCAATCGCTGCAACTTAATATCCGTAAAAAGCTCACGCCACGATAATGATGCCAGCGAAACTGTATCGTCTTTATCAACCGGTTGTCTGAAAAGGCTGTCACTTACAGTTATACGCTCCGGTCGTTCATAAGATTTATAAATATGACAACCGCTCAATACTGTCGTAAGCAACAAAACCGTTATTTTAGTTTTTGATGTGTTCATATTTGCTTTTATTTTATTTATTGTCAATCTGCGGCACATTTCGTTCCGGCATGAGTTTCTCCTGCAGATATTGGAACACCATAAACAATGGCGGAACTATGAAAAGCAACGCTATCGTGCCTATAAGCATTCCACCGACTGTGCCCACGCCCACCGATATATTACCATTAGCTCCAACACCTGTCGAGAACATCATTGGCAACATTCCGAAAATCATTGTCAACGATGTCATTAGAATAGGACGCAGACGTATCTGGGCTGCAGATACAGCCGCCTGCATTATACTCATACCATGACGCCGGCGTTCTGAGGCATACTCAGTAAGTAGAATGGCTGTCTTTGAAAGCAATCCGATAAGCATTATAAGACCTGTCTGCAAATAAATATTATTCTCAAGACCAAAGATTCTGGCAAACAGAAAACTTCCAGCCAGCCCAAACGGCACTGACAGAATGACTGCCAACGGAATAAACAGACTCTCATAAAGCGCACAAAGTATAAGATAGATGAACACTACACATATTACAAATATAACAGTTGTTGTATTTCCTGCATTGGATTCCTCACGCGACATGCCGCCAAACTCAAATCCGTAACCGGTAGGAAGAGTCTGAGCTGCAACTTCTTTCACTGCCTTGATAGCCTGACCAGAGCTGTATCCTGTGGCAGGTGCACCGTTCACCTGTATGGCAGAAAACAGATTAAAACGAGTCAGGACTTCAGAGCCGTAAACCCTTGTAAGTTTCAGATACTGACTTATCGGCGTCATCTCCCCATTATCATTGCGTACAAACATATTGTTGAGCGACTCTGTATCGAGACGGAATTCGGGCGAGGCCTGTACCATCACACGATAAAGTTTTGAAAAACGGTTCATGTTCGACGCATAATTTCCACCGATATATCCGGAAAGCGTACTCAACACATCCGACGGCGAAACCCCATTACGCTTACATCGTGCTGCATCCACCTCTACAAGATACTGCGGAAATTTAGTGTCAAATGACGTTGTTGCCCGGCCTATCTCAGGTCGTTTGTTCAAAGCATCAATAAAGTCGCGAGTATATTTCAACAGATCTTCCGTTGTTCCGCCCTTCTGATCCTGCACATACACCTCAAAGCCGCTGCTCACGCCATAACCAGGAATCATCGGACGCGTATATGCCATGACTTCCGCACTTGATATATGTGCTGTCCTACGGTTTATCTCATCAATGACTGCATCCACAGCATCCTCCTTATCAGGACGTTCACTCCAGTTCTTCAAACGGATTGTAAACATTCCGTTACACGAGGCCTGACCGCTTAACTGGGAATTACCTGTCGTATTGGACTGAAGCTCTATCTGCGGAATTGTGCGTATGCAACTGTCCACCTGTTCCATAACCTTACGTGTTTCATACACACTGTTTCCTGGCGATGTCCTCACATCCACAAACACAGTGCCCATATCCTCGTTCGGAACGAAACCGGTTTTTGTCGTCATCATAAGAACCACGAGTCCTACACAAGCTACTGCCAGCAAAGCACCGGCAAACCATTTACGCTTTAACATAAACAGAACTCCTGTCTTATATTTCATCACCAAACGATGAAAGGCCGTATCGAATGCCATATGAAAACGCGAGGAGAAACTTAGTTTCCTACCTTCTTTTACGGATTGATGCGGTGTCATTATTAGCGCGCAAAGAGCAGGACTGAGTGTCAACGCATTTATCAGCGATATGGCAACGGCAGCAGCCATTGTCAGACCGAACTGTGTGTAGAACGTACCCGTAGTTCCGCCGACAAAACTCACAGGAATAAACACTGCCATAAATACAAACGTTGTCGTGACCAATGCCGATGTGATACCGTCCATTGCATCTATTGTCGCAAGATAAGAAGACTTATAACCTTCGTCAAACTTTGCCTGCACTGCCTCAACAACCACTATAGCATCATCCACAACCGTACCGATGACAAGAACAAGAGCAAACAGTGTAAGCATATTAAGACTGAAACCCACCAAAGCCAGGAATGCGAATGTTCCTATCAGCGACACAATAATGGATAAAGCAGGAATAAGCGTTGAGCGCAAGCTCTGAAGAAATACATAAACCACAAGCACCACGAGTATGATTGCTTCAATCAGAGTCTCCACAACATTCTTTATCGATGCGTCAAGGAAATCCTTCGTACTCATGAGGTCGACAATCTTTATTCCTTTCGGCAATGTCTTTGATATCTCGTCCACCGTACGGTCTATCTCTTCTATTATCTCATTAGCGTTAGATCCTGATGTCTGCGCAATCATGATGTTACAACCAGGATGTCCGTTCACACGTCCCACATAATCGTATGCTCTGTTACCAAGTTCAATGTCGGCCACATCCTTCAGTCGCAGCACTTTGCCGTCGGGCAACGATTTGATGACAAGATTTTCATAATCCACCTCGTTCTCATAACGTCCACGATATTTCAAAACATACTGGAACGTATTTTCCGATTCGGCACCAAGTGTACCCGTAGCTGCCTCAACGTTCTGTTCGTCTAACACAGCGGTTATGTCTGACGGAATCAGACTATATTTTCTCATCTTGCCAGGATCAAGCCATATACGCATGGAGTATTCGTAACCAAATACATTCACCTCGCCCACTCCCGCAATACGCGACAGACGTGGTTCGATGTTTATTTTCATATAGTTGGTCAGAAACGTTTCATCAAACGAATCGTCCGGACTATATACCGCCAGCTGTTTTATGTTACTAGTCTGACGCTTACGAACGGTGATACCACTCTTGGTGACCTCAGCCGGCAATAATCCCTGCGCCGTGGCAATACGGTTCTGCACGTTCACAGTTGCCATATCCGGGTCTGTGCCCTGTCTGAAATATACTGTTATTCTTGCCGAACCTGTATTAGATGCGGTCGACGTCATATACATCATATCCTCGACACCGTTAAGAGCTTCTTCAAGAGGCACCACCACACTTTTCTGTACAGTTTCTGCATTGGCGCCGCTGTATGTTGCCGACACACTCACCGTAGGCGGTGCTATTTCCGGGAACTGCTCTATCGAAAGCTGTGCCAGACCGATAAGACCCAGCATCAATATAAGCACAGAAATTACACATGCCAGAATGGGACGGTCTATAAATGTTCTTATTTTCATATACTGTATTATGCTATTTCTTGGTTTTCTTTATATCATCCATATTCACAGCCGTCCCTTCACGCATCAGTCCTGCACCTTCAGAAATAATGATATCACCTTCATTCAGTCCCGAAAGCACAATGTAGTTCTGACCGTCATTATATTTATATATGGTAATTGGCGTCGACTGTGTTTTACCATCAACGACCTTCCATGTGAACACACGATTCTGCAATTCGTAAGTAGCAGAACGCGGAATGGAAATACAATTTTTCTGCACTGTCGGCACCACAACAGAGGCACTGCCGCCATTACGCAGCAGATGACGTGGATTCTTGAACACGGCACGCAATGTCACAGCTCCAGTACCGTCATCCACTGTTCCGCCGATGGCGTCAATACGTCCTTGTTCGTCGTACGTCCTGCCATTGCTCATCGTCAGACCTACCGCCGGCATTTTCTTCTTTGCCTCTTCCAGCGATCCATATTGCTGTATAAGATCTATCATCTGGCTTTCCGCCATAGAAAAGTATGCATATATCTCCGAATCATCAGACACTGTCACAAGAGGTTCCTCCATTGTACTGCTCACTAGTGCGCCAACGCGATAGGGAATCATGCTAGCAACACCGTCAACCGGACTTTTCACTTCAGTATAAGACAAGTCGTTTGCAGCCCGTGTCACCTCGGCTTTGGCCTGTGCAACGGCCGCCTCGGCCTCACGCAACTGATTCAAGGCTGTCTGACGGTCAAAGTCCGACACTACTTTTTCCCTGTAAAGTTCATTCTTGCTGTCAGCCGTCAGTTTTGCAGTCTGAAGCTTGGCCTCCGCACTTTTCATATTAGCCCGTGCTGTTGCAAGTGCAGCCTTGTAAGGCACTTGGTCTATGACAAAAAGAATCTGTCCCCGCCTCACATTATCACCTTCGTTTATACGTATTTCCGTAATGGTACCACTCACCTGGGGACGTACCTCCACGGCCTGGCGTCCGCGAAGGGTTGCAGTATAAGCCGACTGCAAGGTATAGTCACCCTTGCTCACAATCATCATTTTGTACTTCTCACCCGGCATTGTCTGTTTATTGTCACTGCATCCATAAACCAACGACAAAAAAAGAAATGCAAGATAAACACTTGTTCTGATCTTCATATCTCTCTATTAAATAAATATTTGTTATATATTTTCTGTTTTCATTCCATATGCAACCATACCGTGATTGTAAAATTATGTACATTGAGTCAAAACCCACAGCATGTGGTGACCAACTGCTCATAAGTGGTGACGAACAGTCTTGAATTTTTTGTTTTCGTTCATCAAAATATCGTATCTTTGCTTTCAGGAAAAAACATAAAACATGAAACACCACATATCCTTATACATCGACATGCTGTTCTGTCTGGTAATTATGCCACTAGCCATCATGATGCTTCCGGTAGACCGTTGGATGAAAGACAACACAGCCTTTCTCATCACGCTCATAGCATATATATACATGCTGTATTTTGTCTACCGCAAGGCATGCCTGCCTAAACTTTTCATGCAGAAGAAATACATACATATAGCCATACTTCTGACAGTTCTGGCTGGCATCACAGTGTTACTCACCCACTTTCCACTCCCGGCAGAACAACTTGCAAACAAGACACGTCCAATAGAAGCAAGACTCCACTTACGCACACAGACCATCTGGTTTTTCTTTCTTATCGTGACAGGATTCTCACTTGCCATAGAACTTATTTTCGAATTGTTCAGACAGATTATTTCCAAACAGGAGATTGCCGCAGAAAAAAACAAGGCCGAACTAGCACTTTACAAAGCACAGATAAACCCTCACTTCCTCTTCAACACACTGAACACCCTTTACGCACTCGTCCTGTCACGTTCCGACAAGACCGAATCCGCCTTTGTCAAATTCTCGAGCATACTAAGATACATGTGTGCACAGACACACATGGACACGATTCCGATAGGAAAGGAAATAGAATATATCAGCCAGTACACCGACCTTCAGAAACTGCGTTTGAACCGTCATACGCACGTAGAACTCAAAATCGACACAGATAATGACCAGACGCCCGTGCCACCGATGATACTTATTACTTTTGTCGAAAATGCATTCAAATACGGCACTTCGTCCGACATCGACTGCACCATAAACATAAACATAAAGACACGAGACAACGTACTGTACTTCGAAACAGAGAACGACATCATGCGCACTGCCGAAAACAACGGTCACGGCATAGGAATAGCCAACTGCAGAAAACGTCTCGAACTGCTCTATCCGCACCACTTCGAACTGCACACCGGAGAACATCAAGGAAAATACATAACTTCACTCACAATAAAATTAAGATGAAAACCATCAACTGTATAGCTATAGACGATGAACCGATGGCACTGATTGTCATCGAAAAGTTCTGCATGCGCAAAGGTGGCCTGCATCTGACCACCTTCAGCGAACCACGCACTGGTCTGGAAGAGATAAGGCGTACAAAGCCCGACATTGTTTTTCTCGACATACACATGAACAGCATCAGCGGAATCGAAATTGCCAACATGTTGCCGCACGAGTGCTGCTTCATCTTCACCACCGCCTATGCCCAGTACGCACTCGATGGCTTCAATCTCGACGCAGTGGACTTTCTGCACAAACCGTTCTCATACGAGCGTTTCGAGACTGCCGTTGAGAAAGCCATGCGACGCATCGGGACACACAAGTCTGTGAAAGCCGCCAACCTGATAGTCAAGCAGGAATATACAAACGTGAGCATACCGTTATCCGACATACTTTACATAGAAGCACTGGGCAACTATGTTAAAATAATGCGCGTGTCCGGAGGGCACGTCTTCACACGCACAAATCTGAAATCCATAACCGACATGCTTCCTTCCGAAGACTTCATACGCATCCATCGGTCATACATCATACCGATAGCGGCTGTCGCATCGTTCAGCAAAACACGCATTACTCTAAAAAATAAAGATACAGACCTTCCCATTGGCGCACAACATGCACCGGCGGTTATCAAGAAGCTGCAGGAACACATTATCTCCGAAAACCACTGACAGCATACACCTGCATAACGGATGGCCTGTATTAACCGTAGACATGTCACCACAGGATGACATACATAAATGGTGTTTGTGTAAATAAAAAATATAGAAAATGCAAAAAAAAAATTACTTATATCGTTAAAACCGTATAAGATTCTTATCTTTGTCCGGGAGTATTTTTTATACACTACATGAGAGAACGCCAACCAGCAATCTACTGACGGCAAAAACGCTTTACTGCTACACGTTTGCCACGTCCTCAAATTGAAACTACTATCAATCAAAATATCAATAAATTAAAAACCGATGTTTATGAATAAAATGTTCCTATTGCCGTTATCCTTGTCATTAATGATGGCATGTACATCACAAAAAAAGGAAAACGGACAGAAAGCGCAAAGCACCACGGTGGCAGCAGACTCCGTGATGTCAAAAGCAACATTTGCCGACACTACGCTCACCTACCCTGGAAGCAAAGTCACATTCCACGTCAGCCTTGACGGGAAAACCCTGAAAATACAACCGTCAGGACTCACCGTGAGAAATGAGTCCGTGACTCACGACATAACCGGATACACTGTGACAAAAGCCGAGATAGGCGATCTGAACAACGACAGTTATCCAGAAGTGTTCATAAGTCTAACATCCGACGGAAGCGGAAGCTACGGACAACTCATCGGCTACTCTGTCAACAATGGCAAATCGATGAGCCAGGTGGCACTGCCCGACCTCAAGGACACACCCGAACTGAGCAAAGGTTACATGGGACATGACGAGATGGCCATTGTCGAGTCAACATTCTGTCGCCACTTCCCGATATACAAAGACGGTGACACAAACGGACAGCCGACAGGCGGAACTCGCCAGATACAGTATAAACTCATCGATGGCGAGGCCTGCCGCATACTGAAAGTTGACAAGGTGACAGAATTCTGAACATAAACCTGAACATCAGTATGACACATAAAAGGAGCTTTTTGTTCTGACAGGAATTATTTTAGGGCGGAATAAAAAGCTCCTCACAGAAAAGCATGACAAACACTCCCCACATGATGAACAACAGACCTGTGGCTGACAGACATGGTTATCCCGAAAACCGGACATGACCGAAACATAAACAGACACAATGTCCACACTACCGAATCAATGCCCGACAAATTGCTCTTATGCATAGAAAAGATGGCCAAAGTCAAATGACCAGCAAACAAAAATATATCTTCATCAAAAATATAACTATCTATATTTCTGCATGTTACATATTTTTCATATATTTGCATCGGTCATAATACCTATGAACAACACATATGCCTGATCGTATAAACGGAAGGAAGGTCCGGAATCTTTTTTTATTCGTAAATATGAAAACTCAAGGTTTCTGAAACCATTCCGTCTGTATACAACTTTGCTAAACATCTTTACCATAAACAAAATAATAATTTACTTAAACCATTATGAAAAATCACTTTTACCTGAAAGTTAAAAAACTGATGCCTTTATTGCTCGTACTGACATGTATGGCGTACTCAGTTCAGTCCATGGCCCTGAACAAACCTACTCTGAAAATCAACAAGACAAACTTCAGCCGTGACGCAAAATGGGACGGCTACTACTACATCGACCAGGCGAAATTCACATACGACGCCACCGGTTCTACCAGCCGTACGCTCTGTCTCTATCTTGACGGCCGGCTGATAAGCCGCACAGCACTGATCGGCGAAGCATCCACATACACACGCACACTGCTCTACGGCGGCAACTACGAAGCATGCATCGAAGCATGGGATGGCAAAACCAAAGTTGTGAGCGACAAAATTACGTTTACCGCCGCCAGCGCCTACAAAGCCTTCGACGCTGCCTACTACGTAAGAAGCCAGATACGCCATTATCCGCGAATCATCGACATATCGTCGTTCAACGTACCTATAAGCGAGACATCATATTTCGTGGAAAACATCTGGTCGGAGAATGGTTGGGTGTCTGTAAGCGACAACGGCACCATACTCACCAAGTGCGAGCTGCACTACGGCATATCCGAAGAACAAAACAAACAAATGTGGGACTACATCGACAATACTCTTGCAACCCTCTTACCGGAAGATGCTACCGACCTGCAGAAGGCTGTCATAATATACAGCTACTTCGGAACATACAGCAACACCGAATACTATTTCGGTCCACATTGTTACGACATCTACGGATTTGTTGAGCGTGAGACCGTATGTGACGGCATTGCAAAAGCTTTTGCAGCTTTCTGTGAGGAGGCAGGACTCAACTGCATCAAGGGCGGATCGGGCGACATAGGCCATTCATGGAACGTCATCGAGATAGACGGCATATGGGGACAGACCGACATTACCTGGGATGCGCAGGACGCAGGTGACGGACACGCCGGCTTCGGCAACTTCATGTGCACCGACAACGAGTTTATCGACTCACACACATCACAACATCAGGAAATAACATGGAGCTGCAGCGGAGTCAAGTTCCCGGCATGCACCTCAGCCGAATACCGCTCCGGTTATGAGTTCGGACCGGACAAACCGGGCGAATTCTGGCATGCTCCTGACGGCCGGTTCTACACAAAGCGCAACGGCAACACATGGCGCTACAACCCGAACACAACCGAACCGCTCGGAAAGCTTCTGAAAATAGACGACCTGCCACCACTCGACTATCTCACCGGACAGGTGCCTTCAAACGCATACCTCACAGTTCCGGAAAAAGTGTCACTGGGCAAAAACATATATATGGCAGCCGGTGCACCGTTCAACACAAAGGTGAAAGATTACAACATGGGCTATGCGTGCACCATAACATACGACATACAGAAAGACGGCAACACCATAACAACCATAACCGGTGCGCCGTTCGAAATATCTTATTACGAGCCGCAGGAAAAAGGCGAATACACCATCGTGGCACACATAAAAAACAAATACGGCGAGACCTCCGTATCGAAAAATGTCACTGTGGCAGATATCGAAAAGATAGAACTTGACCTTTCCATATCAACAGTCAACATCCACCCCAACGGTTATGAATACAACGGAGAATTTGTAGATGGCGATTACGACTACATCATCACCGGTTCGACAACCAAGAATCTGCTCAACTTCTACAATACAAACAATACTAACGTGACACTCAGAGATGTAAACATCGATCTGAGAGGCGAAAGAGGCACGGACGAGACTCACTCTGCCATCTTCGTAAGTGACGCTTCAGTGAACCTCATACTCGAAGGCGACAACAAACTGTATGCCGGCAACGACCGTTCGGCCATCTACATGGAAGGTGACTGCGCGGCAACAATAAACGGCGAAGGCAGTCTGTATGCCAACGGAGACTGGGCTTGGGCAGCCATAACATGCGTGGACGAACAGACACTCACCATCAATGGCGGTAACATCACGGCAGAAGGCGGCGACCACGGAGCCGGCATTGGCGGAAGCTGGGGCCGTATTGGCGGAAACATCATCATCAACGGCGGAACAGTGACAGCTCTCGGCGGATACAGTTCGGCAGGTATTGGCAGCGGACACGAAACCGATGCGGGCAAGACTCCTATAATAAACGGTGGTTCTGTGAAATCAACCGGTCTCTACGCATTCGGCGGAGGCTGGGATGGTCAGGGACTCACACCGCTGAACAGTGACGGTACCCGTCTGACACTACAAAAGATTGACAACACATGGTTTGAGTCGCTGACAGTCAAAGGCAGGGAATACGGCAAACCCAACGGCACACATCCATCCGACAACATGTACTATCTCTATCTGCCGGCATCGGGCGACGCAGTGCTGAACGGAGTACCGTTCCGCCTCGAAGACGGATGGCCTATCACCGACAACATAGAGAACATGGAGAACGCCGAGGGCCTCAGCGCAACAGGTCAGAACGGAACAATCGTCCTGACTGTGGACAAGGCGCAGCAGGTAAACGTATGCAGCATAGACGGCGTACAGATATTCAATGCGTTCTGCAACGAAGGCCAGCATATGGTGAACAACGTGAACAGAGGCGTTTACATCGTGAACGGCAAGAAGATTGTGGTAAGATAAACATTCTGCAACAGTTTTCAGAACATATATGGAAAGCCTCTCCGCCACCGCGGAGGGGCTTTCTTTTTGTCCTTCGAGTCACCCGTTTTATAGCGGAACTGGAAATGTATAAATATACAGAAACCGGGAAGACAAAATGAATAAATATACAGCGTAACTCGAAAATACGCGCGTTTTTTCGTCCGACCGCTCCTTCGGTCGCAAATTCGCGAGTTTTGAGAGGGTTTGTTATCTACTTGTCATACAGCGGCTTACGCATTTTGACAATCCAAAGGCAAGCTCCCGGGCTTGTGATTAAGCCCGTTTCATGGCACGATATAGGCTTTATCGGGCCCTGATATAGTGCAAACCGGGCTCTGATATGGTGCATATCGCAGGCCAAAACAGGCTTTATGACGAGGGCGACAGAATTTCCCTCTGATTCCGGACAGACTCGACGGTTGCGGAAAAGCCCGTTTTGCGCGATACGACACGAAATTTTCCGTCCTCCGTTTTCTATTTTGAGAATTTATTTTGTCAAAATTTTTTACTGTCAAAAATGAATAAATATGCAATACGGAGTGCGATAGAGTACATTTCGGACAGTATGACAGCGCGCCGCCATAAGTGACAATATGCAGGCAAAGGACTGCCGCGCAGAACACGCTCACGGCAGACGTGACTGCTAAAGAAAGCGGACGGAACAGAGAACAGCGCAATGACGACAAATCCATACATACGATGCGTATGGCGGAAACGGAAACAAAAGGCTGACCGGAACCACAAAAGGGCGGCACAACGGCGCCACACTACGGCTACGGCCGCACACAAGGAATACACTGAACAGAAAAGGGGCGTATCGCACGGATACGTCCCTTACACTTTATGTACACTGTATAAGCTGTCCTGCCGATGGATCAGCGGTTGCTCATAAACACTGTTTTCTCCTTCTTTGTGGTCATGTCCTTATAGACGGTGACACGTATCACGAGACTGCCTTCTTGCGGTTCGGCAATCTTGCGTCCGTCGATAGTGTAATAGTCCACGCGCAGTACTTCCTTGGCAGCGGTGCCATTGTCAACAGACTCTATGGCTGTGACGGCAGAAGAATTGGCGTCGTACTCTACGTTGACGGTCTTGACAAACTCGAACAGCATGTTCTCATTCACCGTGATACTGCCGCTTCCGGCGTCGTACTCAGCCACCCATATAGCCATAGGATCAAGAGTCAGCCTGCCGTTCTCGAGGTCGATGACGGCGTGAATCTTACCCATGTTGTTGGTATCCGGATAAGACATGCCGGTGGGCATGTTGGTGGCTTCGTCGTATTCGCAACCGGTGAGAATTCGGTATGTGCCGTCGTTGGCATAGCCGGTGAGCGTATAGTCGAGCATAGCCTCGCCGGTCTGTGCGTCGAACGTGCCGCTGAGGTGCACGCCGTAGCCGTACTGGTCGGCCTGAAGCACGTTGTATATGTCGATGCGGTTGCCCTTTATGGTCACATAGCACGGCCTTGACTCAATGTATTCGTCCTGACTTCCGGCAGAGCCCACGTAGGAAGTGTTGCCCGATGTGCCGTTGCAGCGCACGATGCTCGAGCCGTTGGCGAATGTGCTTGTCTGACGTTCCTCGCCCTGCACGGCAACCACCATGATGTCGTTGTCGCTCTCCCACGTGTCGTTGCCGGCATATGCGTATTCTATCGGACGCACAATCTCCACATCGTTCTCCGTATCCCATGGATAAAGATACACCATGTATGTGTCCATGTCGTAAACGGGTGTGCCGGAGGTGATGCTTATGCCGCCGTTCTTTTCGTTGTACTCGGCATCGAAGTCGAGACATCCCGTCATGTAGAAACCGCTCATGGTGAGTGTGGCGCTGCCCGAAGGACTGATGGTGAATGCCTTCATCGACGCCAGGTTTTTCACTCCGTTATACTCCTGTGAGTTCAATACGAGATAGTCGCCTGCCATGTCGCTGAGTGCAGGGACCTCCGTTGTGTTTTGCGCGCAAACCGATGTTGCGGCGGCCACGGCTGTGGCCAGTATCATTGTTCTTATCATCTTGCTGTTTATTGAATTATTATTTTCTTGACTGTTTGTTTTGTATTGTCGCCCGACATGCGGAAGATATACACTCCGCGTGTGGCTCCTGCGGTGTCGAACGTCAGCTCCTCGCCACCCGCAGCGCTGCCCGCCGTGACTGAAGCGACACATTCGCCCTGCATGTTGTAGAGCTGCATGCGTATGTCGTTGTCGGCATATCCCATGACAATGCGTACGCTGCGGCCGTCGCAGACAATCATATGCGGCGACTCTGCAAGTCCGGCATCAATACCGGTACGGATGAGTATGCTCTCCTTCACACCCTCGTATGCGTCGAGCTTGCCGTATCCCCACAGACAGGTGGGCAGGTTGTCGCCCGTGAAGGAGTCGCGGCGCGAGGTCTTCTGCATCACCTGTAGCACATTCTCCGGCGTCATTTCGGGATTTGCCTGCAACCATGTGGCCACCACTCCGGCAACGAAGGGCGAAGCCATCGACGTGCCCTGCATGTAGCCATACTCGTATTTGCCGCCGTTCCAGTTTACGGTGCAGTACTTTGTCTTGCTGCCTGTGTAGTAGCTCGAGAGCGAAGATATGATGTAGGTGCCGGGAGCTGCGACATCAGGTTTGAGCCGTCCGTCGGCCGTAGGGCCGTGACTTGAGAACGATGCGAGCTCATTCATCTTCTCGTCTATGTAGTGAGGCACTCCGTACTGCAGGCTGTAGTCGCACGTAACGTATGCTCCCACAGACACGGTGCGCTTGCCTGTACCGCCTATTTCGCCCACGGTCATCGCGTCGTTTCCGTCAACAAATCCGGGGACATCATAGCTGCTGAAGAGCGATGTCATATTTTCGGTCCACATGTTCACGGCGCCTTTGTCAGACGATATGACGTATATGCCGCGACGATAATCGGGCGTATTCAGATAGTTGAAGTTGAGCATCAGGTGCACCTTGCCGTTAATAGGATTCACTTCACCTTCTACCGAGAGATTGCCGGTGACGGAATCTTCGGCCAGAGTGAATTCATAGCTGCGGTTGTCGCACTGTCCGTCGTTGAACACTGCCGGTTCGTAGACTTTCTTTATGGTGTTGCTCTTGGCACGATAGACAAAAGGCACGAACTTGATGTCCATTCCCTTGTCACACCATATCTCGGCCGTTCCCGACTGCGGATATGTGTATTTGAAGTCGAGAAACGTCGCAAGCGTGTCAGGCTGCTCTCCTTCGAAAGTCTTGGATGCATGACATTTTGAACCGCCGTCGTTGCCTGCCGCTCCCACTATGATGCGTCCCGGACCGAGCATCTCACCTGTCAGCATGTCGAAGGTGGACGATCCGTCGCGCGGTCCGAGGTGGCTGCCCAGACTGAGATTGACAACGCAGGGCTTGTTCACCGACTCCGCATAGTCGAATATATATTTCACGCCGTCGATGACGGTGGTGTTGTCTGCATTTATCAGTTCGTTTCCGTTGAGAGATACGAGCACGATGTCGGCATCGGTGGCAACACCGTACACGTTCTTGCCGTCGGTATTGTCGGCTCCTGCCGCAATGCCCAGCACGTGAGTGCCGTGTGTGGAGGCATTGGTGTCGTAGCCTTTGGCCAGTATGTCGTCGGTTGTTGTGTATTCACATCCGTAACCGAAACCTGCGGGAGCCGTACCTGTGACGTTCTGGTCCCACACACGCTTTATGCGAAGCTCGCTTTTGTCGCGGGTGTAGAAGTTGGGATGGCCGAACTCAAAACCGTTGTCCACCACGCCCACCACGACTCCTTTGCCGCGGTATTCCTCGGGTAGCGACACTCCGTTCTGCACGTCGTCCACACGTGTATCCTTGCGGGCCTTGTCCAGACTGGCCGTTACGGGTGTGCCCATCTCTATGTATCTCACTCCGTCGATGGCCGCAACCTTGTCGAGAACGTCGAGCGGTATGTCAGCCGTAAGTACATTGCCTATAACGGTTCTGACTTTCACACCATACTCTTTCAGCATATCGGGACTGTATCCGTCGCGCAGATGGACAAAGGCCGATATGACAACACTGTCGTCCGTTGCTCCCGTCTTGAAGTAGTAGGCGCTACGGAGCTGTCTTATCTCGGCCGGAGAGCCGCTGTGTCTGACAGTCTCGACAAAATGACGGGTATATGGGGACAATTTGCTTTGTCCCCACAGACTCACCGACATTGCAGTAATAGCTGCCGATATTAACAGTCTTTTCATATCTGTTGGTTGTTTATGGCTTATTGAACGATAACCTTTTTGGCTGATTTACCGGTTCTCACGATGTATATTCCGGGATGCAGTGTGCGTTCATAGGCTGCGTCTGTGAACGAATCAACCAGCATGCCGTCGCTTGAATACACTGAAATCTTGGCACCGTTCGGATTGCTTATGCTGATGGTGTTTTTGCCGGTGGTAACCGAAACACCCTCGTCGCCCGTCACATTGTTGATACCTGTCGTTACGTCGAGACGTATGTCGAAGAGATAAAGGAACTCATGGAACTTCGGAGATGTTACGTGGAATCCGAAATAATAGATGCCATCTTCGTCCACTCTTACCGGTACCGAATATTCAGTAACAGGATGTTCCTCATCCACACCGGGCACCTCTGTTATGTTGAGCAACTGTGTAGTCTGCTCCTCCGGGGTGCGACCCTTGCCGAATGTCACTTCCATAGACTCCGGATACTTTGGCAACGACGAATAAGCCTTGAACGACAGTGTGTAGTCAACGCCTTTCTGATAGTTTATCGGAGGAGCTATCATCCAGTCGTCGGCATCGTTCTGCTGATTATAAATGTACACAGCGCTTCTTGTGTTGGAGTCATAGTTCCAGCAATATCCGTCGCCGTTGCTGTCAAGCAGCGTGTAATAGTTGAGCATGTCTGCCGGACCTGTGAACATGCCTCCGTAAGGCGGATTGAGCGGAGTGCCTATAATCAGGTTGTTGGAATAACCCCAGCCACCTTCCTTGCCGTCATACATCGCCGTCACGGTGTACACATAACGCGTCATATCCTCCGGATGGGTTTCGGTGAATGTGCATTCCTTCAGATTCTCGGCTACGGTTATCTCGTAAGGATATCTTACCACTTTGTATGTGATATTGTCCTTATCAATGGCGTTTCCGTTGATGCCCTCTGTTGGAGCATCCCATGTCAGTGTGGTTGTAAGGCCGTCGTATGTCAGCTTTATGTTTGTCGGCGCCTTCGGAAGATCATATCCGGCAAAGAATGTACGGGTGATTGTAGGACCGTCACCATATTCGTTGGACACAGTCACTTTTACCGTGTGGTTGTCGTTAGGAAGTGTTATGGCGTCGCTCTTGAACAGAGAGCCCGGAGCAGCGGTAGCATCCACGAGCACCTTGTCGCCTTCTGTCACCTTAACATTCAGTTTTTCGTCTGTCAGCGGAGTGCCAAGATAGCTTTCAGAAGGAATCTGGAACTGGAAATAACCGCTCACAGAACTGTCGTCAGGAGTGACGAATTCGAAGTCTGAAACAATGCCAGGAGCACCTTCATTCGGCTCTTTCAGCCATGCACCGCTCACCTGATATGTACGTGAGAGATATGATACGATGGTGCCTTCAGCGTTTGTCAGATTGAGTTCCACTATCGGTGTGTACTCACTGTCAAGCTCTATGCTGCTGCTCTCGAATATCCAGTACACCTTGCCGGTGGCTCTATTGATGAACATTGCCTGCTCCGTGCCACCGTTGGCGAGATAATCGTCCGGACCGATAAGGTTCTTGCCGGTTATGGCCTTCACCTTCACAGCCATTCCGTCAGTCTTTCTGATCTTATACAAATACTGCCCCTGATCCTTTGTATCAAGAACCACACTGTAAAGCATGCCGTTGTTGTCGGATACAAGAGTCTTGAATCGCAGATTGCTTTCGAAATCCTTGCCCACTCTCTGCATATCTCCTGTCTCCGGATCGACTTCTACCAGATGCGAGTTTGTGTAGTCAACGACTATTCCATATATCTTGTCGTTGGTCACGTCGTAGGCAAGCGATGTTGTGGTGCACTGGCAGTTATCGGCCAGTTCCTTCTCGTACAGCACCTTATATGTTTCGCCGTCAAGAATAGTCCACACCGGTTTCTGCTCCGGCATGTTGGCCTCGTCGCTGTAAATGTTGCAGTATATCTTGCCGTTGTGATATACACCACCGCCTGATATGTAGCGGTTGAATAGCACGCTGTTGTCGTCCGGCTTGAAATTATCGTCATATCCGAATTTATACAAACCCGGAATCATGTCGTCAAGCTGGTTTATCGGGGAGAATGTTACTATGCCGTACATCTCCACACCTTCCATTGCTATTCTCTTGTTATACTCCTGAGCCACAGCACTGTTCGTGTTGCAGAACAACAAAGACAGCTGCAACGCAAGACCTAAAAGTATGTTTTTCTTCATAACCATGTGTTTAATTAGGCGTATTCTTAAATCAGGCACTGCCCGGAAAAGGCAGTGCCCATTAACTGTTATTTATTTCTTAACCAATTTCATTGACAGAGTCTTTCCGTCAGATGTAAGTGCCTTCACAATGTAAATACCGTTGCCAAGACCTGACAATGACATACTGCCTGCCGCATCGTGTGCGTTGAGAACATTCTGTCCCTGCACATTGTAGATTGATACAGACTTGATGTCGTCGCGGAGATACAGTGTCGAAGTAGAAGCATCGTAGTGCATGCTGCTGCTTTCCACATTCTCTCTGATGCCGGTGCTTGTCACATTCTCAATCTTGAAGTCGTCGAGAGCAATCATTCCTGCGTTAGGAGCGTCAGCGGTAAATTCGAAATAGAAGCAGTAATCCATATCATAGGTCGGTTCATATTTCACCGTGAACTTCGTCCATTCGGTAACAGGATCCTTTATGCTGTACAGTATTGGAAGTTCAAGTCCGCTTTCATCCTGAGTGTATGCGAGCACTACGTTTGCAGTAGTCTTGTTTTCACCGTTGCCAGGCATATAAAGATAGAACGAAATCTCGTATGTCTCACCCTGCTTCAATGTGAAATAAGGTGTGTAGAGAAGTTCGGTTCTTCCGTTGAGCGAATACTCATTAGCCACTGCAGCATATTCTCCTGAGTGTGCGGCAACCGTATTCTCCGGCATCTTTGTTATGCGGAACAGTTCTGAAGAAGATGTTCTGCAACCCCACTTGTTTGCAAAGAGAGTTTTCTCGTCGATGTCGATGCGGTTCTCGAAGTCCTGAGTATAAGGAAGTTCTTCTGGTTCTGCCGAAGTGAACAGACGCATTACCTTGAGACTCTTTATCTGAACTTTCGCACCGTTGGGGCTTTCTACGTGTATGCCGAAGAAGTTACCTTCAGACTCCGGAGTGAATGTGGTACCGATTTCCATCACGTTATAATCGTTCATTATGACGTCCTTGAAATCTCCTATCACTTCTGTCTGGTCGTCAACCGACTGACCGTTGCCACGTGTAAAGGTAATGTCAGCACTCTGATTGAAATCTGTCTTGAACTCACACAGTACATAATATGACTTGGTAGGATCGAGTGCGATCTCCGGTGAGATGAGCCACTCATCCTTGCCGTTGGTTGTCATGGAAGCATCTGCGCTTGTCCAGGTGTTATCGTCCTTGTCAGCGTCAACAGCGTTCCATTCATTCTCGCCTTCAGAGAAGTCGGCCACGTATGCGCGTTCTTTGAGATATCCGTCGGTAAAACTGCTTATCGACAGCACGCATGATGTAGCCTGACCTACTTCTGTCTCAATGCTCGGTACAAATTTGTAAATCTTCTGTCCGGCGAACTTGTCTCCGTCAACATACTGGTAGGAGTATGAAGCCTCAAGACCTGTGTTAGGATCGAGAGTGGCAGGATCCGGCATGGTTTCAGAATGTTCTACAATGAGTTCGTCGCCATCATATATCTGGGTCTTTATAACAGAACCTTTCTGTATAGGTTTGCCTTCAGCGTCAACAAGCGGATGGCTCCAATGGAAGATAACATTCTTGTTGGAATTGACAGCCATTGCCCTGACATTTGTGACAGCAGCCGGTTTCACCGGAACGATAACAACAGATTCCTCTATGCTGAAGTCGTCGATGATGATCTCACCACCCTCGGCACCGTCTGTGTTCACCTTGATTGCAAAGCAATAATCGCCAGCCTCATCAACAGTCACATCCACACTTTTCTTCACCCAACTGAGGTTTGTAGACTCTTCTGTCAGCATCAGCGGTTCGCCGTCCAATGCAGAAAGGCTCTGATCGGTTGCCTTGTAAAGGGCCACCTTGTTGTTTGTTCCACGCTGGAGCATGTTAAGCATGAAGCTTACAGTATATGTCTTGCCCGGCTGCAAAGAGAATTTCGGAGTGTAAACAACCTCTTCTCTTGCCTCAGGTGCGCCGCCGGCAGCAAACAGGGCGTTAGCTCCTGAATATGCCTTTACTCCCAATATTGAAGAGACGTCGGCCACCTTCTCAACCCAGAAGCCATACTGTTCGCTGCTGCGATCCATCTTCCATCCTTCAGGAGTGTGGTATAGCTGTCGAAATTCTCCGTATAAGGCAGTTCGACAACGGGCACTTCCTTGTCGTCTCCATCAATATAATATATACCAACGCTCTTTATTGTCATCATGTTGGTTGTCTTGCAATCCTGGAATGCAAGGTAATATACGCCTTCCTTGTCCACACTGAACTGCGGAGTGGAAGTCTTTACAAATCCGTTATAGCGTATATCGTCAAGAGAAATGAGCTCTCTTGTCATACTCTCTGATGTCTGACTGTCGCCGAGCCAAACCTTCAATGTTCCTTCATAATTAGTGCTTGTAGAAACTCTGAACTTGACTACATATCTCTTGCCAGGCTCCAGCGTCACACCAGGTGTTATAGCCCAGTCATTGTGCATATCCTTGCTGCCTCTGTTCACGGTCATGCCGCCGTCGCCATAGGTCACGGCCTGCCATGTGTTGCCGCCGTCTTTGTTCTCTACAACCCACTCACTGTAATCACCGGCTGTCATGAACTCTCTCACAGCAACGGCCTCTCCCTGAACGTCCTCGAGGTTTATCACCTGCTCAACAGGCAGTGACTCCACACCATCAACAGAAGCTACAACCATAAATCTGGCTGTTCCGCCGAATGTTTCCGGGTTGTATGTGTAAGAATCGGCAGCACCAAGCTCTCTGTCTTCAAGGGTTGCCACCTTCACACCATTCTCATATATGCTGATATTCAGCGTAGAGAGGATAGGAGCATCCGTAACATCATAAGACGGATTCTTCCATTTCAGAGTAACACTCTTATTGCTGAAGCTTGAAGAAACCTCAAGATTCTCAACACTCTTAGGCTGTGCCTTGGATGTCTTCGTAACAGATATCTTGTTGACAGACAGGATACCGTTAGGAGCGGCAGTAGCAATGTTGAAGCCGATGTATGCAGTTGTTGACTCGGTGCATGTCATACGGATAATCTTGTCCACCGAACCGCTGTTCAGATTTATGCTTTCTGTCGCAAGGATATTGGTCATACCCTCAGCTGTAGGAGACGTGCCCCACTTGACGTTCAGTTCATCAGCATCAAACGCACCGGCCTGTGATACAGTATATCTTATCAGATAATCGCTGCCCGCCTCCATGTTCAGAGCCGGCGTGATGAGCCAGTCGTTTGCTGCACCGGCGGCAGTATTGCCGTCATACGACGGTCCGTTATAACCGTCTATCATCGCCCACTTCACGCCGTCGGCGTTTGTATCCACTACCGTCCAGCCATTCAGAGGATCGGCACCTGTGAAATCAGTCGAATAGATTTCTGTTTCTGAAGGTATATCATCTTTGTTCTCCTCTATTGCGAAAGAATAAAGCTGCAGTGTGTTGCCACCGCTTTCAGATGTGTTATGGAACGAGAAATAATAGTTGCCGTCGGTTTCCGGAGTGAAATAAGCCACCTCCACGTTCTCACCACTGTTCTCCAGAGTGAGCTGTTTCACAGGAGTCATCAGCGTCTTATCCGTTCCTTGTGTAAGAGTAATGATGTCAAATCCCTTCGGAATGCCCTGTACGGCCACGTTGGTTGTTATCTTATAGGTAACTCCACCTTTCAGTATTATCTGCGGAGAGAAGTAGTCATCGTCGTTCTGTCCGGTCAAAGGCATTTCCAACATCGGACCGAAACCTGACATAGGAGTCCATGTATGTGAGTCCTTGTTGTTGTCGGACGCTGTCCATTCTTTATAATCTGTTGTCAGATTGACGCTGTAAGGAACTTCCTTTACAGGGTCTTCCGGATCGACCACAGAGCCGCCGTCCTCATAGAGCTTGAACTCGAAGATGAACACAGTGCCGTTGAACGGCGGGGCAACATTGTGGAAAGCGAAGTGATAGCTGCCGTCTTCCTCTACCTCCACCTGCACTTTCTGTGCTGCGGGATACTCCGAATTGTCGTTCAGCACCACATCGGCTACCTTTGAGAAGGTGCTCATGTCGGTGTCGGATGTTCCGCGCTCGAACGTCACGGTGCACGGTTCGCCGTCGGCCTGACTGCAGAGATTGAACTCGGCGGTGTATTTCTTTCCCGCCTCAAGATTGAACGCCGGCGACACATAGTAGTCGTCGCTTGCCGAAGAATAGTCCATGGTCATCACGATACTGCCATAATAGACACCCTGAATGTATGCCCACTTAGGCTTGTATGTCCATGTCGTCCCCGGCTTAGGACTGTTGTCCACAGCCGTCCAGCCTTCCTGACTGTCGGCGAAATTGATTTCATACGGCAACACGCCCTGCGCCTTACCGACATTTATTCCCGCGATGAAAATAAATGTGAACATTAGTAACAATAATCTTCTCATATCACTTAATCTATTAAGTTAATTTATATTCTCACCCCTCAATCTTTTCCACACCACCTGCCTGTCTCTCGTCCGGAATTATATGTATCCGGCATGCCGCGTGATACGTCATGCACGTCCCACCGACAACCACAGCGATTCACAGAATCCTGATAAAAACAAAGTCAAATGATGCCAAAAAGCGATTTATCCGATCGGTACGGAATTATCCTAATGTCTATTTTCAATCCATGTCTCGGCGCAATGATCATTATCATGTATAATTATCTTGCGTACAGACAAACCAGCTTTATCCTCACCGTATGGTATTGTTACTTCTCGATAAAAACTCCAACTGATTCATACAACCATGGCTATTAAGATTATTCATCCATATTTCTCAGTTTTTCAAAGCCGTCTCTCTTTACAGGGAACAGGTTTATGCATGTAAAGATAGATAAAATTTCATAAACAAAACTATATTCGTTAAGATATTTTAAATCATTAATAAAAGTGTGATAATGTAAAACAAACACACGGCTTATATAACAAAATTCATTTATTTCAAGCAGTTAAAGTTACCTTCAGACATCTTACAGGCAACAAGAAACGGTACTTTACGCATTAGCCGTTATGATTTATTAACACTACATTCTGTTCATAACTTACGCATTATGCCATGAACATCATAAAGAATACACACGTACAGAGCGCAACGAAGCCATATCCACACAAAAACATACAGCCATAAGCATCACCGATGTCACCGTCCGGGCAATGTCATACACCACATTATTATATATTGTCCGGCCACCATCCTGTGCACACAGCTCCCACTTCGCTTCTCCATACTGTCGGCGGCAAAAAACGGACACAACTCCTCATAAACATGCAGAAACCGGCACGACAGAATGAATAAAACAGGTTAAGACAAAAAGACAGCGGCTTCGGTACCGCACAGCGTTGCCGCTTTCTGACGGAAGGTGGACAATACGGAGCACTTACAGATTTTCAGTATCCTGTGTTTTTTCCGTCTGAGTTTTCAGTTCTACCCCGAAAATCCAGCGAGTATTTGCGAGCTGACTCTCCTTCGGACACAAATTCGCGAGAAATAAGAGGTTTATGCAAAATACTGAACATCAGCAACTTGCATCCAAAAGACATTCTTCCATTATGCAATAAGCACCATTTCGGCACACGATATGGCCCGTTTCATGGCCTGAAACGCACCATATCACGCTCTGATATGAACGAAAACGGAGGCTGAAACAGGCATTACCGGAACGCAAGACGTATTGTCCGACCTTCCACTATGGGGTACATCACAAAACGGTACGGCCTGAACCGGCCTTTATTATGTGCAATTTAACATTCCTTCACATCTCTTTTGCGATTTTATTTTGTCAAAAAAAAGTCAAGAAAATCTGTAAGTCCTCTGTCCGGGTTTTCTTTGGAAACACTGATATCAGCACGTTATGAAAGATACAGAAAGCATGTATCTTTCTGTTGATGAGGATTTACAGATTGCGGAGACGTGAATTTGTTATTACGCAAATTTGCAGTTGCGCTCACCTTTGCTTATCTTTGTATAAGATAGGATGCGGTTCGGCAAAACCCAATCTGAACAAACTGTGTTTCTTCATTTGCTTTTGCGCTCACCTTTCACTATCTTTGTATAAGATAGGATGCGGTTCGGCAAAACCCAATTTGAACAAACTGTGTTTCTTCATTTGTTTTTGCGCTCACCTTTCACTATCTTTGCACTACCGTTATCAAGCAATCCTGATAACAGCAGAAACAACCGGACAAAACAGTCATACAACAATAAACTTAATCAGAATGGATAATGAGATACTCTACGTTCTGCTTGACAACTATGCAGAACACGAACCGGCCTTTCTGGCATCGGCAATAAACTGTGAGGAACGCGGATTGCGTCCCGAACCAAAATACATCAACAAGGTGGTTGCACCTACAACCGACGCTGTGCGCTCATGCGGAGGATTCCACACACTGCCCGATTACTCGTTCGGCACCATGCCCGAAACCTATGCGGCGCTCGTTCTGATAGGCGGATACGGATGGCTCGACCATGCCGTGGCAGACAAGGTGGCACCGATAGTGAAAGCCGCACTCGACAAAGGCATCATCGTAGGAGCCATATGCAACGCTGCGTCTTTTATGGCACAACACGGTTTCCTGAACAACGTGAAACACACCGGTAACGGCATCGACCAACTCATACAATGGGGCGGAGACAACTACACCAACGCTTCGGGATATATCAACAAACAGGCTGTAGCAGACAAAAACATAGTCACGGCCAACGGCAGCGGTTATCTGGAGTTTGCACGTGAGTTGCTCTTGCTGCTCAAGAATGATACTCCGGAGTCTGTCGAGATGTTCTACAAATTCAACAAAGTTGGACTTGTAGACCTGTTCGGACTGAAATGACAACATCAATCATGCCACATACAGACAGACGTATGGGCTGTCGGTATGTGGCATGACAGACATTAGCACATTATGCGCTTACAATCGGTATAATGGTCCGTATGCTGCGCATAAAGTGTCAGTATCCATACAATATCCCCACCTTAAACAATACAAGGTCCGAAATCTGCTTATACTATTATCACTTATCAAAACACACTCACAACACATCGTTTTATGGCGAGCTCCATCGACTTCGTAGAATTTGTATGTTCACAACTATCAGAGCTGGGCAATGTGCGCCACCGCAAGATGTTCGGCGAATATCTGGTTTACGTCAATGAGAAGCCGGCAGTGCTTGTTTGCGACGACATAGCGTACATAAAGAAGCTGCCGGAAGTGGCCGATATGATGGCAAACGCCGAATGTGGCACGCCATACGACGGCGCAAAGGAGCACTACATACTGGATGTGGAGCACCGTGAGGAACTGCTGAAGGTGGTGGCCACGCTGGAGAAGATTCTACCCTATCCTGAAAAGAAAAAGAAGAAAAAGGCGTAATCATCATACCAGACAATTACACCTGTAACAACAAAACCGTATTTTCATTTCACAACATTATGGAAACCCCAAGACTCATACTGCGTCCGTGGCACGACGACGATGCCGCCGCGCTCTACAAATATGCCTCTGACCCGGCCGTAGGACCTGTTTCCGGATGGCCGCCACACACGTCTGTGGACAACAGCCGCGAGATAATACGCACTGTTCTGTCGGCACCGGAGACCTACGCCATGGTACTAAAAGAGACTGGCGAGCCCATAGGCAGCATCGGCATAATGTATGGCGACGGCCTGCACAGTGCGCAGATGGGCGACGGCGAGGCCGAGATAGGCTATTGGCTCGGCGCGCCATATTGGGGAAAGGGGTTTACGCCGGAAGCAGTAAGGCGCATACTGCGACGTTGTTTCGACGAACTGGGGCTGCGCGCAGTGTGGTGCGGCCACTACGAAGGCAACACCCGGTCGAGACGGGTGATGGAAAAATGCGGATTTGTGTTTCATCATACGGAGACAGGAAAGCCCTCGCCACTCGGCGACATACGCACAGAGCACTTCCTTAAACTTACCGCCGGGCAATGGCGCGAAAGCATACAGACTGCCAAAGAACACTTCGACATCAACCGATGGCTCGTCTCTTTTCAGGATAGGCTCACCCTGTTGTTCGGCGATAGGCTCCGTTTCTTAGGGCTGCAAGGCAGTTACGGCCGCGGCGAAGCCACACCGGAGAGCGACATCGATGTGGTGGTGATACTCGACCACGTTGGTTTCGACGACCTGCGCACGTACCGCCGAATGCTCGACAGCGACAGTCGCAGCAGCCTCATCTGCGGATTTGTGGCGGGTGAGGACGAACTGATGGGTTGGGAACGGTCCGATCTCCTGCAACTGTATCTTGACACGCGGCCCGTAATAGGTTCGCTCGAGTGTCTGCATAGTCTGTTCACCGCCGACGACATACGCCGCGCCGTACGCATCGGAGCATGCAATCTTTACCATGCCTGCTCGCACAACTTCCTGCACGCACGCAGTTCTGACGCGCTTGCCGGGCTCTACAAGGCGGCACACTTCACCGTCCGCATGAAACACTTCATGCAGACCGGCTCTTACATTTCTTCAATGTCTGAACTTACTGAAATGGTCATGCCTGCCGACCGGAGGATTCTCGACCATGCCAGCCACGCAGGTTCCATAACCGACAGTGATGTGTTCGACCTCATGAGCCGCGACCTGTTGGAGTGGAGTTCTGCACTCATTGAAGAGACTAAGGAATAAAATCACCATATATGAGCGAACTGAGAAAAATACCGAACGTAGGGCCACAGACCGAGCGGGACCTCATAGCGATGGGCTACACCACCATAGAATCGCTGAAAGGTAAAAGCGCTGAAGAACTTTATAGCGAAGAATGCCGCTTGCGCGGATGCATCGTGGACCGCTGCCAACTCTATCTTTATCGGGCTGTAGAATACTTCGTCAACACTCCCAAACCCAACCTTCACAAATGCAGTTGGTGGTTATGGAAGGACGATTTTGCCATGCCCTCACCATGCGGAGCGCTCTGCGTACGTTGCGAAATGTTCCCAACAAAATGTAGTGGATGCAGAAACATACGCGGAAAAGTGCACTGGCTTAAATACACCGGTGACAAAATATGCAAGGTTTATGACTGTTGCGTAAATCGGAAAGGCATGGACAACTGTGGAGAATGTACTCTCCTGCCCTGCGAACGCTTTACAAAAGATCCCACACTGTCCGACGAGGAGAACGTCACTAATCTGCGACAAATGATAGAAAGACTAAAATCCACAGACAAGAAAAAAATAACAGACAAGTCATGCAAACCGTAACGATAAAATCGGAAATACGTGCCTCCATACGTAACGTATGGAACACCGTGACTACACCAGAGCATCACAGTTGGCGCAGTGGCATAAACCACATAGTCACACATGACGAACAGAATTTCACAGAATACACAACAGACGGCTATGCCACACACTTCACCGTCATCGTATCCAGACCATACAGCTGCTACAAGCTGTATTTTGAAAACAATAATCTGAATGGTCACTGGACAGGAGTGTTCCGCGAAACAATATACGGTACGGAAATAGAATTCACGGAAAGCGTACACGTAAGAAAATGGTGGATGAGACCGTTTGCAGAAACATATCTGAAGAAACAGCAGACTGTATATCTTGCCGATCTGAAAAAAGCATGCGAGAAATGACAAAAACACAATATTGCACCATACGACCGATGCGCAAGGACGAATATCACCACCTTCGCAGATTTCTCTACAACGCCATCTTTCTGCCCGAAGGTGTGGAACCGCCACCACTAAGCGTAACAGACATACCTGAACTCCGTGTTTATATAGAAGACTTTGGACAAAGACCTCACGATGTCTGTTTCGTTGCCGAAACCACCGACGGACTTATAGGAGCTGTGTGGGCACGCATAATGAACGACTACGGACACGTGGATGACCAAACACCATCGCTCGCCATATCCGTAAAAAAAGAACATCGCGGCAAAGGTATTGGCAGCCGACTGCTATCGACAATACTGCAAAGGCTACACGATGAAGGCATTAACAGTGTGTCACTCTCGGTACAGAAGGCTAATCCCGCCGTACGTCTGTACTGTCGCTTCGGCTTCATGACCTTGCACGAAACAGAAGAAGAATATGTCATGCTACGCGATTTGTCCTCCAAGACCATATCTTCATTATAAAAAACCATAACGTCTCCCTCAATAACACACAACATTAAAAATGTTCAATATCATGAAACATCTTTATGACAACGGACTGTAATTCATCGTCTTTCTACAAAACAACACCACTCCGTCACAAGTCTTTGCAATGTGAAGCAAAAGCATTATCTTTGCAGCCCGTATATATCGGGATATATGTTTTCAGGATATACATATATGATATAATAACACAAATATTCAGGTATGCGCATAAGTATTATATGAATGTTTGTTGTTTTGATTATTACGGAAGTAAACCGACAACTCATTTTTTATCAGAATAATATTGGAATAATGACGACAAACTTCAAGAAAGTTATTGCCATTTTCGCGGGAAGCCTGATGTTTATGGCTTCGTGCAGCGACATTGACGATTCGTTTTATGGCAACGAGGAAGGCATGATTGCCCTTAAATGCTCACGCAATGCAGACTGGACACTCAGGAACGCAGCCGTCGACACAGACGGTAAAGGCAGCTTCGAGGCCGGCGACCGCATAGAGATGAACATTTCTACCGCAGGTACCACAAGCAATACCACTTTACAGTATTCCGGTTCACAGTGGATGCCGGCACTCAAACGCAGCGAATACGGCACAGGAGAACTGCTGCTCTCAGCCGTTTATCCTATTTTGCCACAGGCTGCCGTGGGCGAAAACATAAGAACCATAAGCATACCTGCCGACCAGAGCACAACCGACAACCACAACGCAACCGACATTCTCTTTGCCAGAACCACCGTAAAGGAGGGTTCTGTAGCTGCAGACATGCAGTTCGCACATGCCATGCACCGCATAAAAATCAATCTGAAAGGTTCCATACCTGAAGACCTGACCGTAGAAATAAAATCTCTCCGCCAGGGCACTATGTCCGTTGCCGACGGCAGTGTAAGCCCAGACGAGGCAGCCGGATACATATGGATAAAACCTTACAAGACGGGCGACAATTCGTATTCTGTCATCATCATGCCACAGGACGCAAAGGCGTTTCACGACGGCGAAGGCCTCATAAGCTTCAAAAGCGGTGGCAAGTCGGCCAAATATATGCTGAAATCGGACATCAGCACATTTGAGGCAGGGAAACAGACAACGCTCAATCTGACACTGAAAATGGACGAAGGCGGAGTAGATACCGAGTTTGCCAACCAGACACGGTGGGTATATGGTGTAAAAGGCGTCGACTTCCCGGGCAGGGAAAACATCACCACATATCCTGTAGGACAAACTAAGTTCCCGGCTGGAGAATGGTTACGCCTTGCGTACGAGAACATGTATCCGCCAATGAACTTGGAAATGCAATTCTTTACCTGGAAGGAAGGATGTGGCTGGTACGACTGTAACAAAAGCCTCGTAAGTGACAGGAATATGTGCTGGGCCGCCACTTCTTCCAACCTCATTCATTGGTGGTTGGAACAAAACAAAAAATACATAGAAGCATACGACCAAGATTACGGTCTGGAATACAGTGACATGAGTCGTCCTGAAGAATACAAGCAGATGACACCCGACAATCTGGATCATAGTGCCGTATTCAATTTCTTCAAGAAATCATTCCGAGACGCCGGAAGTTGGGACAAAGGAGGTGTCAACTGGTTTATTAACGGTAACAGACAAAATCTCAGCCCTAATAATCCCGAATTCAAAGGATTCTTCAGAAGTTTATTCAAGACAGGAGATGATATCGCTACAGAAACGAGAGACATGTCGAAGAAGAACTTCAACCTGTGGATGAAGGATGCATTCAGAAATCATAAGGCAATAGGTTTCTCGGCATTCGATTATGCCGGAACAAACACAGGCCGTCACTCCATGACTATCTGGGGAGCAGAATTCGATGAAAACGGAGATGTGGCATACGTTTATTTCTGTGACAACAACGACGGAATAGATGAACCCAACCATGCATCAATAATGAGATATAAGGTTGTTTACGACAAATCCACATTGCCAGAGATAAAAGACCTGTGTGCATACATGGTACAACTGCCTGACAACGGCAACATTTCTGCCAGAAAGATTGCGTTCAACTCGCTGGTACTTGCTGATCTTCGTCTTGACATCTGGAAGACGAAATACCCACACATAAAATAATTATTTAAGAAACAACGAAATAATAAAACAAACAATAAAAAACAATGATTATGAAAAAAAGCTATTCACGTATCATCAGTGCTCTGTGCATGTGCATTATGAGCGGTCTTATACTGACAGCATGTTCGAATGACAATAACGATGACAACTCAAGCAAGAGAGACATTATAAAGATAAGAACAAGTGTGGCACCTCAGAAGCGCACTCCACAGCTCGACAACGAAGGCAAAGGCAACTTCATCAAGGGAGATGTTCTGTCGCTTTTTGTCGGCGACGGCACAAAATGCATAACACGCACCGACTATGTATTCGACACAGACGTACTGACATGGAGTGGTCTTAACCTGCCAGAAGGCACCACACACGTGACTTTCGCCGCATGCTATCCGAAACAGACACTTGCCGACGACGGCACTTTCGAATTCAATACAGCCACTGCATCATATAAGGATCTGCTGCTTTCAAAAGCACAGCCGGTAAACGTAGGCACGAAGGATGACGTGAACCTCACGTTCACACATGCCCTCCACCGTCTCGACATCAACTTCACACCGGGCAGCGGATATACAGAGGAAGACCTGAAAGAACTTGTGCTGAAATGCAACGCCAAAACAACATGCGTGGTGGATGCCGCCAAAGGCGAGATAAGCAAGGTGAAAGATACAAAAGACAACTACGTATCTGAAGGAGCGGCAGCATCATTCTTCCTCGTACCACAGGCCACTGCCGACATCACACTGTCCATAAACATGAACGGAGAAGAGAAAGGCATGACTCTGAAAGAGCTGCTCGAAAAGCTCGGTACACCGCAGGAGACCCTGGAGGGAGGCAAGAAATGCACCATCACATTGAACATCGGGCGTGACGGAATAACCGTTTCGGGTGGCTCAATAAGCGGATGGGAGGACCAGGTAACGGCTGACGGTGAAGTGACCATCGGCTAAAAACATCAGACTACCGTAAAATAAAAGAAAACTACTAAACAATCAAAACCCAATGCGTTCCGGCGTCTCCGCAGCAAAAGTCTGCATAGAGGCGCCGGATTTTTTACAGGCTGCAGAACAGATTTACAAAAAACGGAACACTCAGATCGACAAGAATGCCATGAAAAATGGCTATCGGCATGACCTCCTTGCCCGAGCATCTGGTGATGGAAGGCAGCAGAACGTCCATTGAATTTACTCCCGCAGCCGATATAGGAGCCAGCTTTCCGAAGTAACGGCGTATGAGTGGAGCACCCACAAGCGACATCATCTCGCGTATGATATTACTAAGCAACGCTATCGTACCAAGCTCGGTAGCAAGCTGCAGACCTATCGACGGTTCCTTGAACTGCGTTATCAGTATTGACGAAAGCGAGTAATAGGCGAAACCGCTGCCCACAGCCATACAGTCGAACACACTCCACTGACTGAGCAAAAGACTTGCAGCAGCCGAAAACAGCAACGTTCCCGTGATGGTGGCAACAGGTACAAGCAGTATCTTCGGACTTACATGTCTCAGGCTTTCGCGCAGACTCTTGTTGCTGCCGATACCAATGCCCACCTGCAGCATAAGCGCGTAGAGTATGCAGAGCGACATATTGTGCATGTCGGTTTTTATTTCATAATATGCACCGGCAATACAACCGGCAACGAAAATCGCGATTACGAACAGACTATTCTTCATTTTTCTCTTCTCCTTTCTTGAAAAACAACTGAAACACTATGCGTGCGGCAATGATGCTTCCGCCCATTCCGAACATGGCAATGACTGCAGCCTGCCAGCCGAAACGTCCCAGATTGTCAATTATAACATTGTTTGAGCCCACTGAAAGGCCGAGCACGAAAAGCAGTACGAAAATGGTTATTGACGTGCTCTTCTCTATCTTCTCCACTCTCTTTCCATTGCGCAGGAAATGGCCGATAAGCACACCGGCCAGCATGGTCATTACTATGCTGAACATGATTTGTATTGTCTTGATTTTAAGAATTCCACATACAGAACACTGATGACGGCGCGATGGAAAAACTCCACACGCAACATCACTTCGACCCATGCCTCATACGGGCAACATGACAGCCTGATATAATAAGATAAAGTGGAAAATCAGATAAAACCGCTGAACCAATGAACATGCACGGTCTGACTGATGTCGGTGCCTTTGTAAAGACCGGCATCAATACGTAAACGGCGTGTTATGAATAATGTATTGTTCATTGGATATCGAATTTTGCGGCCGCAAAGGTAATGCTTTTATGTATATTTTGCAAATAAATATGCAAAAATCATTCATTACATGCATATAATTACATCATGGATATTTGTGTAATTGACGCACAAAGCGTAATTTTGAATGTTTTTTCGGAACAAGGACATGAGCCAATTATACAATAAAGGAAATCTCACAGAGGGCGGCATCACCGTCACCATGCTGCGTTTTGCACTGCCATTGATGCTCGGCAATCTGCTGCAACAGTGCTACAACATTGCCGACACACTCATCGTTGGCCGCGTACTTGGTGCTCGTGCACTGGCAGCCGTAGGTTCGTCGTATGCTCTCATGGTGTTCATCACATCCGTGTTCATAGGACTCTGCATGGGTTGCAGCGCCCTTTTCTCCATACACTACGGTGCCCGCGACCTGAAGGCTTTGCGCCGCAGCCTGTTCTCCTCCATGCTCATCATAGGCGCAACGACACTTGTGCTCAATGCCGTGTCACTTGTTTTTCTCGATCCTATAATCCGCATCATGCAGACACCGTCCGAGATTGAACAGCTCACACACGACTACCTGTTCATCGTCTTTCTTGGAATGGTGCCCGTATGCGTATATAATTTCTACGCATTTCTGCTTCGCGCAATTGGCAACTCGGTTGTTCCACTTGTGTTTCTCGCAGTGTCCGTGGTTCTCAACATCGCGCTTGACCTTGCACTTATATTCGGTTTGGGCATGGGCGTAGAGGGTGCTGCGATTGCCACTGTGGCCGCACAGACCGTCGCTGCTGTCGGACTTTACATATACACCAAACGTAGTTTCCCCGAACTTAACCTCACTCGCTCCGACTGCAAGGCCGACGGTGCATCACTCAGACGCGTGGCTTCATGGTCGTTTCTCACGTGCCTGCAACAATCGGTGATGAATTTTGGCATACTGATGGTGCAGGGTCTGGTCAACAGTTTCGGCACAGCGGTCATGGCAGCATTCGCCGCGGCGGTGAAGATTGATTCGTTCGCCTATATGCCCGTACAGGATTTCGGCAACGCCTTCTCCACATTCATCGCACAGAACTTCGGCGCCGGACGTGCCGACCGCATAAGACGGGGTATACGCAGCGCCGTTGTCGTTACCACGCTGTTCGCCCTCACGGTGTCTGTTCTGGTGTTCTGGCTGTCGCCGTGGCTCATGTCGCTCTTCGTACCTGAAGGCGAAAGCGAGATAATAGCCATCGGAGTGGAATATCTGCGCATCGAAGGCAGCTTCTATGTAGGCATTGGCTATCTGTTCCTTCTCTACGGACTCTACCGCGCAGTGGCGCTGCCCTCGATGTCGGTGGTGCTCACCGTTGTGTCGCTCGGCACCCGTGTGGCACTGGCATACGCCCTTGCCACCATCCCGTCTGTTGGATACACCGGCATATGGTGGTCTGTACCTATAGGCTGGGCTTTGGCCGACATCACCGGACTATGGTATTACCGCCGCCGGCGCCACATCCTCATGTCAAGTTGCCGCAACTAATTGAACACTCCGGAATGAAAATGAAATAAAACCGTATGCACGTATGTACCAACTCATCAATCACACCATATCCTCGCCCATACGTACAACCGGTACACGCACTGTCTTATGGAACGGTATGAAACGTGACACAACAGCTATCACCAGCGTTACGGCAAACAACCAGCCGAGAATATGTTTTAGAGCAAGCAGAGTGCCCTGCTGCTGCACCACGCTGTAAAGCGTATTGGTGGCAAGCTGTGTTGCCTCATCCACTCCGTGTCCCTGCATAATCCCACTGTTGAATGCCGACTGCCAACGGACATCCGCCAACGGGTCGGCTGCGGTCATATTCTCCGACAATTCCACCATATACTTCTGCTGAAGATGATAAAGCACATTGCTGTAAAAGGCAGAAGCAATGACCGGAGTAAGCACAGAACGGAACGTGATAAGAAAAAAAGCATTAGACAACAGATACTTTGGATGCAGGTCTTCCACCGCAAAAAGCGCAAAGGCTATGATAAGTGTGAGCATGCCAAGTCCGCGGAAGAACATCGGCAGATACAACATCTCATAAGTACTGTCGGGCGATATGCCGAAATAGAGCATTCCGAAGAACAATGCAAAACACGCCATTCCACCAGCTATGAAGAAACGGAAGCGCCACCGTTGCCAGCGAAACCACCAGAAACATATGAACGCTCCGAGCAGATAACCGGGCAAAAGCCACACGTAGAGTGTGTAAGTATGCGTATTGTCAACGTGAAGTATCGTTGTCATGTAACTTGTAAGAAGACTTGTCGACGTACTGAAGAACATCACAAGCATCATATAGAAATATCCGAGAATGGCCTTCCACTGGAACAAAGGTTTCAGACTGACATACGGACGGGGTGAATGGAACTGCTCCCATAAGAACAAAGCCACAAGCAGCGGTGCCACGACAATATAAACACAAATGCGTGTTGACGCCATCCAGTCGAGAGTCTTGCCATAAGTTATCACATATATCAGCATGAGCAGACCGGTGGAAATGATAAGCATCTCGCGCGGATGAAGCTCCTTCCATTGCACTGAACGCGACGGGCGGTCATGCCGGAACAGCAGTATCACCGCCATAATGGCAAGCATCAGAAGCAGCATCATGAAATAATACATGTACTTCCAGTCGTAATGATAAGCCAGCAGAGCCGTTATGACCATCGACAACTGGCCGCCGCCGAACACCAAAGGATAAAAGTAAGCATAGAATTCGCTTCTCACATCTTTGGGACTGAATATGAACTTTATGCGCCGTATGACCCAAAGCATGAGAAATCCTTTGAGAAAACCAATGATGAAGCTGGCAGCGATGAGCAGTCCTATTTCCGACTGACGCGCACAAAACCAGCTCAGAAAGAACTGCATGGTGAGGTCGGCAAGCAGAAGCGACTTGGACGAAAAGGCATTAAGAATCTTCGGCACGATGGGATAGGACACCGCCATACCGGCCGAAGCGGCATAATAACCTATGGTGATATCCTCCGTATAAACACCGAGTGTGCCCGACACCTCCACCATGCTGCCCGTATAAGTGCCGTTAAGCATGGCGATGGGGAGCATTATGATGAAGACGGCAGCCACGCCAATAATGTCCGGCACCCACCGGCGTACGGGAATGTCGAGTTCGCGTGCGGTCTTCATTTCTTTCTCTCTGCTTCTGTTTCAACCATCATTCCTGCACGCAGCATGCTCATGTTCTTCTCGTCCACATCATCGAAATCAATGCGCACGGGTATGCGCTGCTGCACTTTCACGAAGTTTCCTGCCGAGTTGTCCGTAGGCACCAGCGAATACTTCGAGCCCGTAGCTTCTGATATGGCAGTCACGTGGCCCTTGAAAACACGGCCAGGCACACCGTCCACCTTTATGCGCACAGGCTGTCCTATGTAGATGTTGGCTATTTGTGTCTCGCGGTAATTGGCTGTGACCCACTTGCCCGACTGCCGTACTATGTACGAAAGAGTCTGCCCGGCACTTACATACTGTCCCGGCTCTATAGTGCGCCTGCCCATGTATCCGCTGTATGGAGCCGTGACCACCGTGTATGAAAGATTGAGGTTTGCCAGGTCGAGCGCAGCTTCGGCACGCAGTATGCCCGCCTCCACATTCACTTTCTTCTTGTTTGTCTCGTCGTATTGCGAACTGGCGGCCTCCTTCTGCCGCATCAGTGCATCGTATCGTGCACGCGCCGCCTCATAGTCAGCCTTCACCTGTTCAAACTGCTGTTCGGGCACCGACTCCTCGCGAAGCAACCTCTCATAGCGTCGGTAGTCCTGTCCGGCCTGCCAAAGTTTGGCCTTCGCCTCGGCCAGATTGGCGTCCTGCTCGGCCACCTTTGTGTGCGATGTGCGTATGCCTGAGGCAAGGACATCACGCGAACCGCGTGCGTCGAGCAGTGCCGCACATGCCTCCTTCTGCCGTATGACATACTCGCGGTTGTCCAGAACCACAAGCGTATCGCCGCGGTGCACAAACTGATGTTCCTTGAAACGCACCTCCTGTATATATCCGGCCACACGCACATTCACCGGTGCCACATACTGATCGACAAACGCGTCATTGGTGATTTCGTAGCTTATGTATCTCCAGAAATAATTTATCGTCCAGACAATGCCCGAACCCGCTATGAGAATACACACTATGTTCAGAATGATGTTGCGGCGTTTCTGTCGTTTCAGCCGCCTGTATTTCAGATGAATAAGAGACATATACGTTTATTGTGTTGTTAAAAACAGATGACTTACGGCCTACAATGTTCCTGCAGCCCGCTGTAATTCATAATATGTATACACCACACGCGTACGGGCAGTGGTAAGTTGCAGCTCGGCATTCAGCCTGAGATTGTCTGCATCGAGCAGGTCGGTGAGTATGGCCAGCTGGTTCATATAGCGGTTGCGCATGATGCGGTAATTCTCCTCAGCCTGCCTCACCGACAGTTCCAGCGCCTCCACCCGTCCGGCCGCTTCGCGGTGTCTGAGCAGCGCCGTCTGCACAGTCATGCGTACGTTCTGCCGTTGTTGCTCCTCGGCATTGCGCATGAGGCCCACGTTTCTGCGCGCCTCGTCCATACGGTGACGGTTGTTGTAAAGCGACGAAAGCGAGAAAGAGAAGGACAGCCCGATGTTCCAACTGTTGTTATACATGTCGGCCAGCGTACGCGATACCGGACGCGCCAGCGTGTTTGATGCCGTGAGCGAGAGTCGCGGCAGCTGGTCGGCACGTGTCAGACGTACATTGTTCTCAGCCAGTTCCGTCTCCTTTTGCAGAAGCCGCAGCGACGGATTGTACATGCAGGCACGCTCCACATAGTCGGCATATCCCTCCACTGCATAATTACCATCGAGCAAAGCCGTATCGGGCATGAGCGTCAGCCCCTCGTCAAGACCGAGCAGAATGTCGAGCCGTTGTGACACTATGCGTATGCTGTTGCAGCTCTCTGTCAGCGCAAGACGGTCGTTGGTGAGCTGCATCTCACTGCGCAGCACGTCGTTGTTTGTTATCACGCCCTCATCCTTCAGCCGCCTTATGTCCTTGAGTCTGTGCTCAGACTCCTCTATCTTACGGTACAACACCTGCCGCTGCTTGTAGAGACTGAAAAGCTCGAGATACTGTTCCAGCAGTCCGAGCCTGATGTCCGACAGGTCCGTAGCAGTCTGCAGCTTTGCTATGTCCTGCTCTATGTCAGCCTTGCGTATGGCATACTTTATCTTTCCTCCCTGATATACCGGCTGCGTAAAGTCTATTGTGTAATTCTGCTGCCAGTCGGGCGACTCCGGTCTGGTGGCATTGTCAAGCCCGTTCTTCCACACTATGGGCTGTCCGAGAAATCCTCCGCGCAGCCCCGCCGTAATCTCCGGCAGACGTGCAGTGCGTGCCGTGGCAGCCCTGTCGGCAGCCATCTGCTCCTTTATCCGGTCGGCAGCCACCTGCAGATGACTGGCCGACGCACGCTCAAAAAGCTGCTGCAGACCAAGACGCAGAGTGTCGCTCTGGGCATATATGCCGCCATGCGCCAGCAACGCGACGCCAAGCGACAAAAAGATGTTGTTAATACGACTCAATGGCATTCTGTAAATCCTTTAACAATGTTTCTACCTGTTTCAGCCGGTCCTCGCCGAACACACGGTCGATGCGGCTGTAATAAGCCTTGAGCTGCGGCGCTATCCATCTATGGAAAGCCTCGCCCTCCTCTGTGAGATACACGAGCTTGTTGCGGCGGTCGGCCGGATCCTCGCGCCGGCACACATAACCCTTGCGCTCAAGATTGAGCATAAGCCCTGTAAGACAGGCTTTATCCTTAGATGTGCGTGCGGCAAGAGTCTGTTGTGTTATCCCCTGTTCGTCCCAAAGACAGCTCATTATCTGAAGCATCTCAAACGTTATCCCTGCGCCTGTATTTCTCAATAATCTCTGCATGGCCTGGCGCGAAGCCATACGCGTACGGATAAGCTGCAATATACAATCACGAGAGGATGTATTACGGCTTTCCTCTATTCTGTCATTATCCATAATTCTTTTAGCGCGTGCAAAATTACATCTTTTTTCTCAAAATTAGTCAAATATTTAACTAATTAGCATAAAATGGCGCAATTTTACCGCTTCGTCAGCCGAATCTCCTCACCCGTAACGCCCTTGACTCCTACATCAGTCGCCACTCTGCGGCATGCGTGCGACAAGCTGCATCCGGTCTTATGATTACGGAATATTGTGCACCGTTTCCCTTCCATAAGCCGCAGTCAGACCATATCCACGCAGACCTGTATGTTGAACGTGCGGATATATAAAAAAACAAAAAGCGCTGCCGGAAATGTTAAATTTTCATCGTGAAAATCACGCAAAATCCGTGTAAAATCATTTGCAACAGGATTTTGTTCGGAAAATCGCAAAAATGAAGAGTCTCTATAAATCACTGTCAGACAGATGCTTACAACCAATAAAATTCCAACTATATTTTCTTCGTCATGCAAAACAGCCTTTATTGCACTCCGAAACGGGCCGTTTTAGGTGGTTATATGGGGCATATCAGGCCCTGAAACAGTTAATATCAGAGTGCAAAACGGGCTTTTTCGCAAGACCGTCAGCACTGTGACGGTTCGTGGAATGTCCTGAACAGGCTTTCCGAAGAGCATCAGGTGTAGGAAAATTCTCTGTAATCCGAAAAACGAAATGTTAAATTCCATATTCTGGATGTAAACGGATGTTAACAAAAATTTGCAAACAAATGCGCAGTCCGAAGATACAGTCTGCCGGCATAAACACCACGGACGACAGCAGGTGCGTGTTAAATAATCGTACGCCAAAGCCGGTTTTTCATTTCCGGCAGACACATATTGACAAATATGTGCTATCTTTGGAGAACGAAGGCATATTAATGTGGAGAACCGTCACGCGAGATACAGACTACAGACTCCACCGTCTGTCGCAATGCGGACACTCTCCTTTTCTCGAGAAGGAGACGTCGCCCGACTTCTATCAGACCATATACGAGATAATAAACCGACAATACATAGAGGGAAATAAATAGAAACAATATGAACAGAATAATAGTTGTGACCGGCGGCGCCAACGGCATCGGACGCTGCATAACCGAACTTTTCGCATCGAAGGGCGACACAGTGTTTTTCATCGACGCCGACCGCGAAGCCACAGAGACACAGACTGCAAGGATGCGCAGCCGCGGTTGGGACGTCTGCGGATATGCAGGCGACGTGGCAGAGAAGGAGGAATTGGAGAAGTTCGCCGCCATGGTGCTCGACAAACACCCCGAAGGCATACACTGCCTCATCAACAACGCGTGCCTGATGAAGGGCGGAGTGCTGAGCGGATGCTCCTACGACGATTTCATGTATGTGCAGCGTGTGGGTGTGGCAGCACCCTACTGGCTCGCCAGTCTGTTCAAGAACCATTTTCAGGGACTCGGCTCCATCGTCAACATATCGTCCACACGGGCGTTCCAGTCGCAGGCCGACACAGAGAGCTACACGGCTGCCAAGGGCGGCATAACAGCACTCACACACGGGTTGGCGGTTAGCCTTGCGGGCGTGGCGAGAGTGAACTCCATCGCTCCGGGATGGATAGACACAGGCGCATGGCACTCCGACAGCTACGCACCGCAATACAGTCACGGCGACACAACGCAGCATCCGTCGGGCCGTGTGGGCGAACCCGGCGACATAGCACGTGTAGTTGAGTTCCTGTGCGACCCGCGCAACTCGTTCATCAACGGCGAGAACATAACGGTGGACGGCGGCATGAGCCGGCTGATGATATATCACAACGACTGCGGATGGACCTACGACGACAGACTCGGCCGCGGCGACGGCAGAGGCGAACTGCAATAGTCTGCACCGCGCGCCATAGGAACCATAAACCAACAACGCAAAAGACAATGAAACGGATAAGAATAACAGTGATGAGAAAGGTGTGCCACCGCGACCTCATGGAGCGATATGAAAACCCTATAGAGCACGCCTGCGACATGGAGGAAGGCCAGGTGTTCATAGCCGAAGGATGGCAGAAGCCCGAAGGACTGTGCGAGAGCGCCTGGCAGAGCATGTCGCCCTTCGTCATGGCTCTTGCTCACGGAGGCGGCGACTTCTACGACGGATGGATGAAAAACAAACATTCGGCCATGATATCGTGCAACGACGGATTCCGCCCTGTCAGCTTTCTCATAGAGGTGGTGGAATGATTCCACCGCACTGATATTATAATATTGCATATATAAAGAAAGGAGAAATATATCATGTTGGCATATACTTACATCGAGAAAGGGCACTTCGAAATGAGAGAGAAACCCGTGCCCGAACTGAAAGATCCTCGCGACGCCATTGTGCGCGTGACGCTTGGAAGCATCTGCACGAGCGACCTGCACATCAAACACGGCAGTGTGCCGCGGGCTGTACCGGGCATAACCGTAGGCCACGAAATGGTGGGCATAGTGGAAAAGACCGGCGAGGAGGTAAAAAACGTGAAACCTGGCGACCGCGTAACGGTGAACGTGGAGACCTACTGCGGCGAATGTTTCTTCTGCCGAAAGGGCTATGTGAACAACTGCGAGGACCCCGACGGAGGCTGGGCTCTGGGATGCCGCATCGACGGAGGGCAGGCGGAGTATGTTCGTGTGCCGCACGCTGACCAGGGACTGAACCGCATACCCGACGGCGTGAGCGACGAACAGGCTCTCTTCACGGGCGACATTCTCGCCACAGGATTCTGGGCCGCGCGCATATCGGAGATAACTCCGGACGACACGGTGCTCATAATCGGTGCCGGACCGACGGGCATCTGCACCCTGTTGTGCGTCATGCTGAAGACACCGCGGCGCATCATCGTGTGTGAGAAGTCGGAAGAGCGTGCGGCATTCGTGCGCAGTCACTATCCCGACGTGCTCGTCACCGGACCGGACGATTGCCTGGAGTTTGTCAGAAAGAACAGCAGCCATGGCGGTGCAGACGTGGTGATTGAGGTGGCGGGGGCCGACGACACGTTCCACCTTGCGTGGCAGTGCGCGCGTCCCAACGCCATTGTTACGGTGGTGGCCCTGTACGACCGTCCGCAGACTCTGCCCCTGCCCGACATGTACGGCAAGAATCTCACGTTCAAGACAGGCGGCGTTGACGGCTGCGACTGCGAGGAGATACTGCGCCTCATAGCCGAGGGCAAGATAGACACAACACCGCTCATCACCCACCGTTTCGGCCTGTCGCAGATAGAGGAGGCCTACCGCGTGTTCGAGAACCGGCTGGACGGGGTGATAAAAGTGGCCGTGAGCAACGACCAAAAACACGATAACGGATAAACAAAACAACGATACCCGCCCACCCTTCTGAAGAAAACCAGACGCGGCGGGGCGCAAAGAACAATCAGAATAAAACAGAACAAATCATGAGAAAGAACTTCGGAACAAAGACATGGCTCTATCCCATGCCCGTATTCATCGTAGCGGCTTACGACGAGGAAGGCCGCCCGAACGTGATGAACGCCGCATGGGGAGGCATCAACACCGACGACACAATAGGTCTGTGCCTGTCGGAGGGGCACAAGACAACACAGAACATTCTCGCCACAAAGGCATTCACGGTAAGCATGGGCACGGCCGACACCGTGACGCAGTGCGACTACGTGGGCATAGTTTCGGGCAACAAGGAGTCCGACAAGTTTGCAAAGGCAGGCTTCCACGCCGTGAAGTCCGAATTTGTCAACGCTCCGCTGATAGCCGAACTGCCCATGACGTTGGAGTGCGAGCTGCTGTCGTACGACAAAGAGAGCTGCTACATGACGGGCCGTATAGTGAACATCTCGGCCGACGAGGCGGTGATTGGCGACGACGGAAAGATTGATGTATTCAAGCTGAGACCCATCACCTACGACCCGATACACCACAACTATATTGCCCTTGGCGAGAAAGCAGGCAACGCTTTCTCCGACGGCAAGGCTTTGAAGTAAACGCTGCGGCCTTCGTGCGGGACGATAATTGTCGCCCTGCACGAAGGTCACGGCTCATTTTTCCTTATCACCGAAAAACTTTTTCCTGTAATACGAACCTGCCGTATAGAGCGCGGCGGCCGGATTGTTGCCCGTCACGCGGTCCTTGGTCACAAGTGTTGTGACGTAAGCGTCGGAGTATTTGTAGAACAGACTGTCGTGGCCCACACAAAGACCAATCACCACATTGAGATCGGTGTGGGCTTCGTTGAGCAACCGCGCCTGCAGTATGGGGTTGCACATCGCCGCACCTATGCTCTCACACTCGGCCGGAATGCCCATCGATGTCTTCGGTTTGCCGGCCACCTTGCATATCACCGAGTAGGCCTCGAAGCCGTTTGCCCGGAGTATGCGGGCGAAGATGCGCGCCTCGTTTATCAGTCCTATGCAATTGGCAATGCCTATGCGGTGAGCCCCTATCTTGCGGGCGAACTCCATTATTTCCTGCACACGTGTCCAGCGGCAGTAACCTTCATACTCCACTTCGGCACTGGCAACCATCACTTCACGGTTGCGTCCTTCGTCGTAATGTTCGAGTGCCCACTGCATGTCTTCCTCTTTCAGATTGGTGGTGAGGCAGAAGTCGGGATAAGTGCGGTTCTTGTACTTGCAGTTCTGCGTGCCGCAGTCCACGCAACTGTGTGTCATTTCCTTCTCCATATTTTCTCTTTTTTCTGTTGTTGCCGGCCTTTCGTGCCGTCCGTTGCCATCTGCCGGCCGGCGCGACAGCGGCATACGGCAGCCTTCATCATGCAAAGATACATCTATTATTCATACTTTTCACCGGTCCGGCTGTGTTTTACACTGACATACCATCCTGTTTTTCACTTCCCCACCGCATTGTCCGGACATAACGGCCAAGGCCACGTGCAACCGTCACATACATGTTCCGGCTGCATCAGAAGACCCGCTCCGCCACATGTATGCGCCACCGCATCATGACGGTTGCGCCACACCCGATTTGACATAATGTGCTAAAACATATTAAAATAAACACATAGCGAAAAAGTAAATTTGGGCAAA
>ULTX01049035.1_pt1 | contig 76650 bp, 66 predicted proteins | sample 1958041 | NCBI WGS metagenome assembly ULTX01 (sample SAMEA4835747, study PRJEB28245) | human gut metagenome | biome: gut microbiome; material: fecal sample | place: Denmark | collected 2008
GCACAAACTGTTTTCGCATAAAATTCTGAGAATGATGAAATTTTCTTCTATCTTCTATCAAAATCTCTTCCCTATAGTCTCCCTTATACGGTCTCCGTCCCAAAAACGTACAGTTTCCATACCAAGAACATACGTTCTCCGATGCAAAACCGTACGTTTTTGGGACGGAAACCGTAAAAGGATGCCAGCTAAAACAACAATAAGCAAGTATTAATCACCTAATTATAACTATTCATTCTTCACTATTAACTGATTACATACGGCTCCGCTGCTCCTGCCCTGCTCCCGTACCTTTATACTTGCTCTTTGTGACGTTGAATTTGTAACGCAACGTAAGGCGGAAAGAGCGGCGGGCTTGCTGGTCAAGCATTGTTGTACGCTTGCTGTTATATTGGACAGCGCGTGCTTGGCTAGAGTTAAACAAATCCGTACCTTGCAATTGCAGGCTGAGCCGTTCATTCAAGAAAGTTTTCATCCCTATTCCATAATATAATTGTTCAGATACAAAACCGCTCTTTAATACTTCCCTTTCTATAAACAAGGCTCTATCATATGTTTTAAACCAGAATAGACATTTGCCAATTCCGCCTTTGTTGCACAACAAAAATGCCAACGCTTTAAACTGTCTGCCAAATCAATCGCACGCATATAAAACGCTATCGATTTACTAAAGTCCTTTTTAAGGCTATAGCATCTTGCCAACAAACGGGAAGAAGCCATCTCATAACGTTTATTCGAATCTTTTACCGCATAATCTAAAGCTTTTTGACAAGCTTCCAATGCATAATCCGTCAAATCACGATAAAGATAAAGATTCCCCAATCCCGACATTACTAAATACCCCAATTTATAATCATCCGTTTTCTTCATCTCCTCCGCAGCTTCCAAGTAAAAAGCCTGTGCTTCCTTTGCATTACGCAACCTATAATTTACAGTAGCTATGTAAAGTGCAGCCATTGCCTTACGCCGCGCATCATCCGTAGGCTTATAATAATCGTATGCTATCCGAATCAACGAATCGGAAGGAACAGGCAATAATTGTTTGCATTCCGCTTGCGTCACTAACAGGCACCACAAGGCATGCTGCTCTTTATCCGTAGGCTTCGGCATACGCTGCAAGATATGCAAGGCACTATCAGGATGCTCGAACATCACCGCTTCCGCCTGCTCCAATTCGGGCAAAGGAACTGCTTTCCGATGAGAACAGCCGAACAACAAGTTCAACACACAGGCAATCAACAAAAGACAAGTTACGGCATTCGGTTTCATTGAAGTACATATTTTCCGGTACAAAGATATAAATAATATGATTCCGAACACAACGAGCATTGCCGGATTACAAAAAATCCGTTATCTTTGCATACGTCACATCTCTAAAACACATCGACTTATGGACAGCAGAGAACTTAAAGACCGCTACGTCAACCCCTATACCGACTTCGGATTCAAGAAGCTATTCGGGACGGAAATGAACAAAGACCTACTTATCAGTTTCATCAACAGCCTGCTGAGCGGAAAGGAAGTGGTAAAAGACCTCACTTACCTTAACACCGAACACCTCGGCACAAGCGAAGCAGACCGAAAGGCAGTGTTCGATGTCTATTGCGAAAACGAGAACGGCGAAAAGATACTCGTCGAAATGCAACGCGGGGAACAGCAGTTCTTCAAAGACCGCAGCCTCTACTACGCCACCTTCCCTATCCGCGAGCAAGGACAAAAAGGCGAATGGAATTACCGCTTGAAAGCCGTTTACGTCATCGGTATACTCAATTTCACTTTCGACGAGCAGAGCAATGACTACTATCACCACGAAGTGAAGCTCATAGACACCCGCACCAAGGAAGTGTTCTACGACAAGCTGACTTTTATCTATTTGGAAATGCCGAAGTTCAATAAGAAAGAAGAAGAACTAAACGACATGTTCGAGAAATGGCTCTTCGTGCTACGAAACCTTTCCCGATTATTAGAACGCCCCAAAGCTTTACAAGAACGGATATTCACCAAGCTGTTTGAAGCTGCAGAAGTCGCCAAATTTACCAAAGCAGAATACGACAGCTACGAAGAAAGCCTGAAAGTGTACCGAGACTGGATAAATACCATCGAGACAGCGAAAATTAAATCGAAGGAGGAAGGACGTGAGGAGGGACTCAAAGAAGGAGAGAAAATCGGAATCGAAAAAGGAGAAAAGAAGAAAGCGATGGAAATGGCACGAAGCCTGAAAGCTAAAGGAGTTGCCATTAACATAATTGCTGAATGCAGCGGCTTGTCCGAAGAAGGAATCAACAGCCTGTAAGCAAATAGCGGATAACGGGACACTCACACCCCGTTATCCGTTATTCACTATTCATTATTAACTATTAACTGACTTACATACGGCTCCGCTGATCCTGCCCTGCACCCGTACCTTTGTACTTGCTCTTTGCGGCATTGAACTTATAACGCAGGGTAAGACGAATCAAACGACGAGGGTCTTGATCAATGGTCATCAACCGATTGCCGCTATAAAATGTGCCACACATACGGTTAGAAGAAAACACGTCTGTACCTTGCAGATGCAAGCTAAAACGCTCATTCCAAAACGATTTGCGAATACCGACATTGGCATACCAAGCTATATCGTTCAGATGATAAGTCTCGTTATCACCGGGCGTATCAAGCCCCAAGTCTACATCGAAACTAAAGCCAAGCGGCAGACGGAAATTATTACGCCACACGAAGTTGCCTATCGGATTATTAAAGTTGACCTGTCCGTGGGGCGTATCTACTTGATACCATTGCTGAAGAAACATCAGCGTAAGTTGGGGCGACCAGACACCGAAAGTAGGCGATAAAGTCAACGTAGCATATAACTTATCAGAATTATACTTATTGACATTGACTAACAACGATATGGTAGGATTCTCTTCCGAATAAGCATTGCAAGCCTGCACAATGGCATCTTTACCATGGATGTAGCGAACGTTGAAATAAATCCATCTGTACGAAGCATCCAGCGAAAGACGGTTTATGAGCGAAGGGCGAAGCAAAGGATTTCCGCTCTCGTAAGTATAACGATTGACATAAGTGACATTGCTGCGCAAATACCAGTAAGCAGGCCGGTAAATGCTGCTTGTATAACTGAGCGAAAGATCGGCCTTGCCCACAGGCATGGAAAGCGAGAAAGAGGGAAATACATTGTCGTACGTACGGCTTTGCTCATCGATGCGGATACCGTTTTCGTAGTAATCGGAAACCAAGTGTTCGTAACGCACACCTGCCCGGACCTGCAACGGACCGAAGCTCCGGGCATATTCAACAAAAGCCGAAACAGCATCTTCGCGGATATTGCTATGGTCATCGCTGAGGATGCCTTGCTCATTGACGTAATTATTAATGCGGTCAGTGTAAGTATATTCGCCCCCAAACGAAAGATTACCCTCCCATAATGGACGGCTCACCACCAACTTAGCGGCATAAAGAGTATTCTTGTCTTTGTTATAACTTGTGACACGCTGCTCTTGCGGAGCCTCCCCCGCCAAGGTGTACCGTTCAATCATATCCTGCAACATCTTCCTATACGACCAAAGTCCGTCGGCATTGAAGTCGATGTTCCAATCTCCAGCCTGCCCGTTATAGTAAGCATTCAACGAATGGCTAGTTCCGGGACGGTTCTGCCAGCCTGTACTGACGTTCTCTTCATAAAGTGCTGCGTCTTGCGTCACTTCGGCGTATGAATTAATATCCCACATATACCGAGGCATACGGTCAAACTCGTAACGTACGCCAGCCGAATGGTTCTCGTTAAACTGGTAGTTGAGTGAAAGCATAGCGGTCAAATCCTGATCATGCCCCCGAGTACGCAAATCGTTCGACTGCCTCCACACCTTATCAAGAAAAGTTTCGGTCACCAGCGTCTTGTCGTCCCCTCCGTGCGTATTCGATCCATACAGCATTCCGCTTAAGTTAAACTTGTTCTTGCTGTAATTAAAATTAAACTGATCGAGTACCATCCATCCGTACTTGTAATAAGTGGAAAAGCGGTTATCAAAACCAAAACCTTCGCCCTGTGCCTTCTTGGTATAAATGCGCACCACGGCTTTCACCTCCGCGTCATACCTTGCGCCCGGATTGCGGACTACCTCTACCCGCTTCACGTTATCCGATGAAAGCTGGTCTAATTCCGATGCGTTGCGCATCTTGCGCCCGTTGATGTAGATTTCAGCCGCACCGCTTCCGAACACGTTTACCGCTCCTTCATCAGCCGATACACCGGGAAGCTTGCTCAGCAAATCATTGCCCGTACCTGCTTTCTCCAAGATTGTGCCTTGTACATTCGTCACCTGTGCATCCCCTTTCAACTGCACCTTGGGCAAATCACCTTTCACTACTACCTCTCCCAACAACTGCGCATCGGGCAAAAGCTGAACCGTTCCCATATCCGATTTCTCTACCTTATTATATAGAGTGGCATAACCGATGGAAGAAACACGAAGCAAGAAATTCGGCTTCTCGCTCCGCAAGGTGAAAGCACCCGATTCGTCACTTACCGTTCCCGTCACGAAAGCGGAATCGGGAAGGGATAACAACACTACATTGGCGTATGGCAAGGGCTGGCTCTTCTCGTCCACGACCTTACCCGTAATCGAGGTCTGTGCCTGTAAGGCAAATGTTGCCAGCAGGCAAATACAAAGAAAAGTAATTCGTCTGTTCATATTTGTATAGCATTAAAGTTTTTCATTGCATGAACGGCACAAAATTAGTGCATTTCTCCGACATAACCTTGCTATACATCTATACAAGAGGCAAATCACAAATAACTATTAATCAACAAAATAGACAAAATTAAAGAAAGGAAATCTATACAAAGGCATCAAAATCGTCCTATCCACTCATCCAACGTTTCGCCTTCGCCGAACACAAAGCCTTCGGTCTGAAGTAACCGCTTTTTAATGCGCGACTTTTGTTGGGAAACAGAAGAGGGAGCTACAGCCATAAGAATGGCTATCTGCGACACGGTAAAACGCAACTTTATCAGTATGCAATAGCGTATATAGACTTCCGACAATTGAGGGAAACGTTCATGCAAACGAACCGTAAAGTCCTTGTATACATCGTCTACAACCGCTTTCAGCTTTTCCCACTCCGAATCGTCCAAAAACTTAGGCTCTTTGCGCAAACGTTGCATCAGTTCCGTATCGTTAGTCAGAGCATGTCTCAACTCGTGCTCACGACCTTCTATATCCGATAGCCTGCCGGAAACTTCCTCGACATGCGCCTTTTCCTCTTCTAAATGAGTTTGCAAGGTATTGATGACCTCGTCCTTCTCATGCAATAAGCATTCGCGTCGATGCAAACGATCACGGTAAGCCTTGCGTCCCCAAACGATAATCACCAACAAAACTACAGCCACGGATATGCCTATCAAGATGCTATTATTGCGCTCCCGGCTAACGCGGGCATGGGCTTCGGTGACCTGCTTCTTCGAGTAGTCATACTGGGCTTTCGCTACTTCTTCCCGTTTATAAAGCATATCAATGGTATCACTCACCTGCTGGTGAAGGAGGGCGTAACGGTCTGCCTCAGCGGTCATGCCTTTCTGCCGATAATATTGCCGGAACAAGTCGTACACTTGCTCACGGTTATAGACATCGCCTACTTCAAAAGACTTGCGGCTATAGAAAAAAGCGGAGTCCACCTGATCTAACTGAAGGAATGCCCAAATAAAGGAACGGCACAAGACTTGCTGATAAGGCGGCTTGCCTTGCTGCCTGCGCAACTCCATCGACTTTCGGGCGGCATACAACGAACTATCCGCATTGCCCTGCAACCTAAATACCCTGGACAACTCGCCCCAAGCCTGCTCATGCAGTGAAGGAGAATATTTTTCTCCGATAGCAACCACCCGTTTCATTTCTCCGATGGCTTGGGCGTATTGACCTTGGTCTGAATGGCAATGTGCCAATCCAGACAATGCCCTTGCCTCGAACACCGGCATGCCTCCGGCTTCAGCGGCATCGTATGCCCTTTGATAATACGCTTCATCTTCAGGCATATTATGTATAGTATAGATAAGAGCCAATAAGCCATTCACCAAATATTTCAGATAATACCCCTCTTTCACTTCATCCAACAAAGGAATGACAGACAGAAGTTTCTCTTGTGCCGCTTCCATGCGGTCGGCATAGAAGTCGATATAAGCCTTATCGAAAACCAGCAAAGTATTAAAATACGCATCGGGATGACGGCCAAAATAGTCAAAAGCAAATTCATACAACGTATCGCCAGGCACTTTTTCGTCCCATACAATGATTTCATCCGGAGCGGTATCTTCTATTATCCTGTGGTAAAGCACGGCACTCCATACGGCACGGGCATACTCATCTGCAGGCAATCCTTCTCTTTGCAGCACAACGGATGCATTCCAATCAGCTATCAATGTATCGTAATTAGCCAAATAGGCGGGTAAAGTACGATTGCCACCACCTCCACACGAAATAGTCAGCACGCAAAGGGCAAGACTGAACAAGAAATAATATAAAAGGACTCGCATCAGTTTATGAATTTAGGCTTATCAATTCCGAGTGCAAAAATACAACATTTCCTTGAAATCCACCATACGGGATTTACAATTCAAAGTGGCAGCACACAACGAATCCTCCTATCTACCCCTACCCAATAAGCTTCATCCGGCAACGAAGAAGCCTGCTCCGTCCGAGGCATTCCAGTCCTCCTAAAATCCTAATAGGGTAGGACTGCAGTCCCAGCAGGGGTAGGACTGGAGTACTGACGCATTAAAACAGCAGTCCTTCCCTATTAGGACTGAAGGGGAAAAAAGGCTGCAATGAACTGCCAAACAAAATAACCGCACAACGCGAGCTTGACAACCGTCCCGAACAAGAAGCCGGCCAACGAACCGAAGCCTGAGCGCAAGGCGTCTTTCAGCTTCTTATCCCCTACCAATTCTCCGATAACCGCCCCGAGGAAAGGACCTAGAACGATTCCCCAAGGCGGGAAAAACAGCCCTGCCACCGTGCCGATAACGCATCCCCAATTGCCCCACTTGGTTCCTCCGGCATATTTCGTCCCCAACATCGGAATCACATAATCGAGCACTTGCACAAAGATAACCAATACCGCCCATACGACTAACTGCACAGGGGTAAACTGCAAGCGGTCGGTGAAATGGAAAAGCAGCATGCCCACGTATGCAAGAGGCGGCCCGGGAAGTAAAGGAAGCACACAACCCAACATTGCAACTATCAGGCAAATGACACCTATAATAATAAGGAGTATATCCATAACCGTTCTATCGCTTCAAAAAAGGGCGGACAACATAATAACTGAACAAACACCCTAATAAGACTCCGGCGCAATTAGCCGCAAAATCAAGCCAATCCCCGCTCCGGTTGGATGTACAAGTCGCTTGCAATATTTCAATCATCCCGCTCATCAGGACTGGAAGTGCAAAACCTATAAGCGTGACGCGTTTCCAACGGATTTCCGGATTATGCCGCAAATATTCAAACCACAAGACGAGAGTCAATCCCCCATACATGCAAAGATGAGCCAATTTGTCAATGTTCGGAATCTCCTCCATATCGGTTTTGGGCGGGGTGAAAAAAGACAAATAGCAAATAACGGCAATGACAAGAATGGATAACGGATAATGTTTCATATTTAATTTGTTCAAATTTTAGGCAAAAATACAAACTTTTTCGTACATTTGCCGAATCCAAGTTTTAAAATGTAAACAGAAAGGACAATTTTATGCAAAATAGTGAGCGCATCAGTTTCGCGAGCAAGATAGGCGCAATCCTTGCAGCGGCAGGTTCGGCGGTAGGTTTGGGCAATGTATGGCGTTTCCCATACGAGACGGGAAATCATGGAGGAGCAGCATTCATCCTTATTTATTTAGGGTGTGTATTTCTCTTCGGATTACCGATTATGATTGCCGAATTTACCATCGGGCGCAGAGCCAAAGCCAGTACAGGAGAGGCTTTTAAGGTATTAGCCCCTAAAGGCGGTTGGAAATACGTGGGCTATTTGGGCGTGCTTACGGGCTTCCTCATCTTAGGCTATTATTCGGTGGTTTCGGGTTGGACTTTGGAGTACATCTTCCAGTCGGCTACGGGAAACCTGCTCGGAAAGTCTGCCGATGATTTCGTGACCCAGTTCCAGGACTTTTCTCAAAATCCCTGGCGCCCGCTCATTTGGCTATTGGCATTTGTTGGAATGACACATTTCATTATCGTAAAAGGTGTACAAAGAGGCATCGAACAGGCTTCGAAAATCATGATGCCAATGCTTTTCATCATCATCGTGTTGCTTGCGGTGTGTGCCGTGATGCTTCCCGGAGCAATGAAAGGATTGGAGTTCTTGCTCAAGCCCGACTTCAGCAAAATCACATCAGACGCCGTTTTGGGTGCCATGGGACAAGCGTTCTTCTCGCTGAGTTTGGGAATGGGATGCCTGTCTACCTACGCTTCCTACTTCAGCCGTGATACCCGGCTGGGGCATACCGCCGTAAGTGTATGCGTTATCGGGACTTGCATCTCGGTGCTTTCGGGATTCATTATCTTCCCGGCGGCGTTCTCGGTAGGCATCCAGCCCGATGCAGGACCTTCGCTCATTTTCATCACACTCCCCAATGTATTCCAACAAGCATTCGGCTCGATGCCGGTATTTGCCTGCATCAGTGCAGTGCTTTTCTATATTTTACTGGCTATGGCAGCACTCACCTCTACCATTTCCCTTCATGAAGTGCCTACCGCCTTCCTGCATGAGAAATTCGGCTTTACACGGACTCGTGCGGCATGGATTGTGACAATAGGAAGTTTCTTGATAGGTGTGGTTTCTTCGTTAGCTTTGGGCGACTGGAGTCATGTAAAGATAGCGGGCATGAACTTGTTTGACGGACTTGATTTCCTAACCGCTAAAATCATGTTGCCTATCGGAGGCATGTTCGTATCGATTTTCGTTTCATGGAAGTTAGACCGTAAAATGGTGCGTGATGAAGTGACCAATTGGGGAACACTCCGTGCGCCTTACTATCCGTTGCTTATCTTCATCTTGCGCTACATCACTCCTATCGGCATTTTGCTTATATTCATCAACGAACTGGGCTGGTTAGGCTAAAGGCAGGATGTGGAAAGACTTCTTTTATTTTACGAAAGCGGAACGGAGAGCGATTTTAGTCCTTCTTATATTACTCGCGCTTTTATCAGGCGGAAGCATCTGGTTCCGCCTGAAGAAGCAAGACATGACGCCACTTTCGCTTTCAGAGAGCGAACGGATAGACTCGTTTCTTACAGGATTGGAAGAAAAGAAACGTTTCCCTAAGAAATCATTTTCTCCTTATTACAAAGAACCAGCCATGCCCGTCCGGCTTCGCCCTTTCGACCCGAATACCGCCGATTCGAGTACCTTACGCACCTTAGGGCTTCCGGCTTTCATCGCACGAAACGTTGTAAAATACCGCGAAAAGGGAGGCATATTCCATACACCCGAAGACTTTTCCCGCATGTACGGACTAAGTCCTGCCCAATTCGAAACATTAAAGCCTTATATAATTATAGGAGAAAACTTCTTAAAGCCGGAACGGGATACGATGCGGCACACCATTTTCGTCCGCGACACCCTGCCCTATCTACCCAAATATCCAGAAGGAACCGTCATCGACCTGAACCAAGCAGATACAGCTTCCTTAAAACGTGTGCCCGGCATCGGAAGCGGACTGGCACGTAGGATTGTGACATACCGGAACCGTCTAGGCGGATTTTATTCGGTATCCCAATTGCAAGAGATTCCGCATCTCGATGCAAAAGTGAATCAATGGTTTAAGGTGGAAAAGGCAGAACTACGTAAGCTGGAAATAAACCGTGCAAGTTTGGATCGCCTGCGCTCACATCCGTATATGGATTTTTATAAAGCCAAAGCCATTATCGAGTACCGCCGGAAAAGGGGGAAATTAAAAAGCCTCTCCCAGTTATCCCTGTTCGAGGCTTTTTCAGAAGAGGATATAAAGAAAATTACACCCTACTTATCGTTTGAATAAATTCTTATTTATATCCGCCTGCTTGAGCGATGCGTACGGGGATTTCGATGTTGTCCATACGTCCTTGGAAAAGTTCGGCTCCGGCTCCGATAGCAAATACCGGAACATAACCTGCCGAATGGCCTCCGCTAACCCACCCCACTAAAGCAATCTCGTTTATGATACGCTTGGCTTCGGATGCCAAAGGCTCGTCTTGCGCATACTCGCTCTTTTCCAACTTTACCTGTGCTCCGGTAAACGTACGGTCGTATACCTCACGCAATCTCTTTTCTTGTTCCGAAGTCAGCTTCACTTTATCCCAAAATCCGAAATTGGTACGCAAAGCCTGTTCTACTTGCTCCCACGACACTTTATTTCCTGTTTCTGTCCGAAGTTGGTTCAAGATGCGTGTCAAACCGCTCTCGCTTACTTTCTGATTTTGCAAAACCTGCAAATTGAGTGCATATTCACCTGTTCCCAATACCAATCCTCCGGTCTCATGGTCGGCGGTAATGACAATAAGCGTCTCATCCGGATGCTGGGTATAGAATGCATAAGCTTCTTTTATAGCATTATTCAGGTCTTCCACTTCACGAAAAGCCGTAGCGGCATCATTGCTATGGCATGCCCAATCAATCTTTCCTCCTTCTATCATTAAGAAGAAACCTTTGCTCAAGTCTTTCGACATGAACTGGATAGCCGAGCGGGTAATATCGGTCAATGTCAAATCCCCTTCTTTCCGGTCAATGGCATACGGAATGGAATTGCGGTCTATCTTCGAAGCCGCTTCTGTTTGGAAAAGAATCAACTTTTCTGCATCGTTTTTTTTAGTTTGGAAATCAGCTATCCCGCGTGCAATTGTATAGCCATTCTTTCCAGCCATAGCATACAAGCTCTCAGAAGTCCCTTTCTTATCAGGGTCTAAGAAATCAGAGCCGGCATAGAAATCAAAGCCAGCCGTATACAAATCCTTCCCTATCTCGTAATAGTTACTCCGGTTAGGATTGTGTGCATAAAATGCAGCTGGAGTAGCATGGTCTACGCTCACACTCGTTGCAATACCGACCCGGCATCCTTTCGCTTTAGCCCAACTCGCCACACTCGATACCGATGTTTGCTGGTCTTTCTCCATACCGATAGTGCCATTCTTGGTTTTCTTACCCGTAGCAAGAGCCGTACCTCCAGCGGCAGAGTCGGTCACTCCATTCGTTGCCGAATAAGTAGAACTTGTAGTAGCAGAGGGGAATTGAGCAAACTCCAAAGGTTTTAATCCGATTCGCCCTTCCAATTCACCACGGAAAAGTTCGGTACCTTGCACTTGGTTGACTCCCATACCGTCACCAATAAAAAAGAACACGTATTTTGCCTGTTGGGCATAAGCAAACGAAACCAACAGGACTAAAAAAAGAGATAATGAAATTTTTCTCATAATTATACTATTAAAAAACAATCAAACAAATACCGTCTGCAAAGATAAAGAAAAGAAAATGCCAAAGAAGAAACAAAAGGAAAAACTGAATCCTCAAACGCTTTTTTACCCCAAACCCAACAGATTTAGTAACACGAATGTAGCATAAGTAGGACAAAAGCCGTACCTTTGCCGAAAACTTATAAACTTAAGAACTCACGAAAATATGAAAGCACTGAAGGAACGTATTTTGCGGGACGGGAAATGTTTCGAAGGAGGCATTTTGAAAGTAGATAATTTCATCAATCATCAAATGGACCCTATCCTGATGAAATCAATGGCGGTTGAATTCGTCCGCCGGTTTGCCAGCACCGATATTAATAAAGTAATGACCATTGAAGCAAGCGGCATTGCTCCGGCGATTATGGTGGGTTACTTATTGGAACTTCCCGTAGTCTTCGCTAAGAAAAAGAAACCCAGCACCATGGAGAACATGCTGGTCACTTCGGTATATTCATTTACGAAAGACCGTTCGTATGATGTCTGTGTAAGCAGCGATTACCTTTGTAAAGGCGATAAAGTATTGTTTATCGATGATTTCCTGGCAAATGGGAATGCCGCAAAGGGAGTTATCGACTTGGTCAGACAAGCGGGAGCCGAATTGGTTGGAATGGGCTTCCTGATAGAAAAAGCCTTCCAACACGGAGGCGATTACTTACGCGAGCAAGGCATCCATGTAGAATCGTTGGCTATCATCGAAAGTCTAGAGAATTGTGAAATCAAAATCAAAGAATAAGACAATGGCAACCGAACAAGTTTCCCCCACCCAAGACACAGGCCTGATTTACGGGTTAAACGACCGACCGCCTCTACGGGATACGCTTTTTGCAGCCCTCCAGCATTTACTGGCTATTTTTGTGGCTATCATTACTCCACCGCTTATCATTGCCGGAGCATTAAAACTGGATTTGGAAACTACCGGGTATTTAGTCTCAATGGCATTGTTCGCATCGGGCATTTCCACCTTTATCCAATGCCGCCGCGTAGGATTTATCGGATGCGGCCTGCTTTGCATCCAAGGGACAAGTTTCTCGTTTATCGGCCCTATCATATCGGCAGGGCTGACAGGGGGATTATCGGCTATCTTCGGTGCCTGTATGGTGGCGTCTTCAGTAGAAATGTTCATCAGCCGCCTGTTAAAATACACCCGCCGGATTATCACGCCATTGGTATCCGGCATTGTGGTGACACTCATCGGCATGAGTCTGATTAAAGTAGGCATTACCGCCTGCGGAGGAGGGGCTACAGCACAAGCAGACGGAACATTCGGAGCATTGCAGCATGTAGGATTAGCTGGGCTGGTACTGGTATTAATCATCTTTTTCAACCGAAGTTCAAACCGCTACCTACGCATGAGCTCCATTGTTATCGGATTGGCTATCGGATACATTACCGCCTATTTTTTAGGCAAGGTTGACTTTTCCTCCATCCAAAGTTATGGAGGCATAAATGCCCCCATTCCTTTCCGCTACGGACTGTCGTTCCCTGTTTCGTCTATCATCGCCTTAGCCCTTATTTATCTGATTACGGCAATCGAAGCATACGGAGACATTACTGCCAATTCGCTTATTTCCGGCGAACCGGTAGAGGGTGAAAAATTTGTCCGGCGTGCCGCTGGAGGCATCTTCGCTGATGGATTTAATTCCATGATAGCCGCCTGTCTCAATTCATTCCCCAATTCCATCTTTGCCCAAAATAACGGAATGATTCAATTGACCGGTGTAGCCAGCCGTTACGTAGGCTATTTCATTGCCGGGATGTTGATTCTGCTAGGATTATTCCCTGCAGTAGGATTGGTCTTTTCGCTAATGCCCGAACCGGTTTTGGGCGGAGCTACGCTTTTAATGTTCGGCACAGTAGCTGCAGCAGGTATCCGAATCATATCAGCGCAACACATTGACCGGAAGGCAACCCTCATCATCGCTTTAAGTTTCTCGTTTGGCTTAAGCGTTGAATTGGTTCCCGATATTCTTTGCCAACTTCCCGATACACTACGCAACATTTTCTCATCGGGTATTACGACAGGAGGCATTACGGCGATACTTGCCAACCTGCTCATACACATTAAAAAATAACCATTAGCATACTCCACCCTCCTCCTACGGTCAAAAAGCGAAAGATTTAATACCCTCTTTCGCTTTCCTCAATCATTTGACGGATATGCTGGTTAAACTCGGTTAAGCTCATCAATTCCTCAAGAGTGATGTGCATACGCCAACGCCAATAGTGGCGGGGATTGGCAGGAACATTAATCCGTTCGGCATCGATATTCGGATTGCGGATTGCCTCATTCATCGAAGTCCAGTCTTGCCACGTCAGAATGCAGAGCATGGACGGGCATTGCAAATGGCGCCGGATAACTTCTTCGCAAAGCCAACCCGGTGCATCTTCAGGCGCTTTTCCCCAATAATGCAATTCGTTATGATAGAAACGTTCGGTCTGTTCCGCGTCTTCTTTCCACCAACCCCTAAGGGTAGTCATATCGTGTGTGCCGATGGTGCATACCGAAAGATACGGATATTCTTCCAGCTTCCCGAATTCAAGCCCAGCTTTCTTGGGCATCCGTTGGATTTCGAGCGAGAGGATTTGGAGTTGGTCCATTACCCAAGGCACACAGTTCGGGACCATGCCCAAATCTTCTCCACAAACCAACATCGGTGTAGCTTGTAGCAGGACAGGCATTTTCTTCATGGCTTCGTGATACCAGAATTCGTTATGCCGTTCATAATAATAATGATTATACAAGCGGTTGAACGCTTCTTGTTCTTTTACAGAGAGTTGCTGGAAAACGGCTTCATTCTGCACTCCGATACGCGGATGGTACATTTCGGGATTATCCCGGTCGGCAATAAACAACACATTGCTAATGAGTGAATAAAGTTTTTCGCGGATTTCCTTGCTTTCCTCGTCTTCTTTCTCCGCAAAATAAGCCTGCACTTTCCGTTGGGTATTGAATTCGGGACGTAAGGCATAAAGTCCGTTCCGCATACGGCGCAAGAAAGTACGGCGAATCTCGTGAGCATGCGTGCCAAACATCGAGTCCAGAAGGTCATCGCTGATATAGGGCCGCGTCATCATTTCCTTGTCAAAGGCAAGCCCGAAGCTTTGGATTTCGTCTTTGTCCATGGGAAGCGAAGGAACGAATTGCCCCAACAATCCGTGTACGGAATGGTAAGGGATTTCCCATATACGGAAAAAGCCAAGGATGTGGTCGATGCGGTATGCGGTGAAATATTCAGCCATCTTCTGGAAGCGACGTTTCCACCACTGATATCCGTCTTTCTCCATAACCTGCCAGTTATAAGTAGGCAAACCCCAGTTTTGCCCGTTCGTTGAAAAAGCGTCAGGGGGTGCTCCTGCCTGCCCGTTCATGTTAAAGTAATAAGGTTCTACCCATGCCTCCACGCTATTGCGGCTGATGCCTATGGGGATATCTCCTTTGACAATAACCCCTTTCTCTCGTCCGTATGTGCAGGCATCAGACAACTGAACATGAAGCTCGTATTGCAAGAAGTAATAAAAAGCCATAGCGGGATAGAACGGGCTTTCAGGCATAGCCATTTGTTTGACCTGACTGGCATGATAAACGCTGTCTTTCCCCCATTGTCTGAAATCGGCAGTCCCGTAATGGTCTCTCAGGCACGAAAATGCCGCATAGGGAATCAACCACTCTTCGTTTTGAGCGAAAAAGGCTTTATATTCAGGTTCTTCTAAAATCCGTTCCCCTTCTTGCTTAAAAACAGATTGAAGGTATTTCCGTTTCAATTTATTTACTTGCTCATAATCCATTAAGGATAAGCTGTTAAGAATTTTACGCTGCTTTTCGAATTCCTTCATCTCTGCTTCATCCTTCAATGCCGGAAGCTGGCGCAAGTCGATATACATGGGGTGAAAAGCATAAATCGAAATGCTGTTATAGGGATAAGAGTCCATCCAAGTACCCGTCATGACCGTGTCGTTGATAGGAAGAATCTGTACGGCATGTTGTCCGGTCTTTTCTGCCCACGAGATAAAGGTTTTCAAGTCACCGAAATCTCCCGTTCCGCAACTGCCTTTTGAGCGGAGCGAAAATACTGGGATTGCAGTTCCAGCTATGCGGTGCGCAGGTCGATTGAAGAACACTTCGGTTTCGGCAGGCAAATACGTTTCCCCTCGCTGGAGAGGCTGTATCTGGAACAAGCGGTTCGGACGGGTTTCCCATTCCTCTACTGCTCCCGTCTTTTCGTTAATAGCTACGAATTTATATTCGAAAGGCGATTTCAAGGTCGATGCATCAAGCGTCAGTTGCCATACATTAGGCGACACCTCGTTCATCCGGATCGGACGGCAATATTCCCAATTCCCCAAGGCGTTGCAACTTCCTATAATCCCCAGCACTCTTCCTTCTGCATGAAGGTTAGGGCATAAGGCACGGAAAGTGATACAACTCCCAACGCTGTTACTCAACCGATTGGGGCGTCCTGCCGGGTGTGGTTCGTTGAATGCGGAACTATACCGGTAGTTTTCGGCAGGAAGGTCTCGCCAGCAATCGTCGATAATGTACCGGTGTTGCTGGGCATTGCCTATATAAATCGTATGCGGAATGACACCCAATTCCTTTCTGATGCACACATCATCCCGGAAGACTCCGTAACGGTAAAAGATAGTATCCTTGTCTTCGGCAGGAGGATAATTACAGCTTCCCTCCCAATTGCTTCCGTCCCGGGTAGAAAGTGGAATGGCGCATGTCTCGTTGTCTTGCAAGATAATACGTATGTCTTCTCCCCAGACGGTATGGTACTGAATGCGGAATGTAAATTTCATATTCGCGTAAGGTTAAAAGTTTGTTAGTCTCAAAAGTAAGGAAATAAAATGAGAACACATACTTTTTGCGAAGAAAAATTTAGGAATATAACCTGTATGTAGAAATTAAAAGCTCCGGCATTCTTTTCGGATTACCGGAGCTTTCCTCGTTGTAAGACGCGAGTTTAGGATTTTTAATGAATAAATATTGAAGTTATAAAAAACCGCTTATGCGTCAATGTTCGCATAAGTAGCGTGTTTTTCAATAAATTCGCGGCGCGGAGCTACGTCATCGCCCATTAGCATGGAGAAGATGTAATCGGCTTCGGCTGCATTTTCAATGCTGACTTGTTTCAGGATACGGGTTTCAGGATTCATGGTGGTTTCCCACAATTGTTCCGGATTCATCTCCCCCAAACCTTTGTAACGCTGGGTGTGAATGCCGGCTTCGGTCCCGTCTCCATATTTCTGCATGAATGCCTGACGTTCTTCATCGGTATAGCAATATTCACTAACCTTTCCTTTCGAACATTTATACAAGGGCGGATTGGCGATATACAAGTGCCCGCCTTGGATGACTTCGGGCATATAGCGGTAAAACAATGTCATGATAAGGGTGTCGATGTGGGAACCATCGACATCGGCATCGGTCATGATAATCACCTTGTTATAGCGTAACTTATCGATGTTCGCCTTCTTGCTGTCTTCCGAATCGTCTACACCAAAGCGCACACCTAAGGCTTGGATGATGTTATTCACCTCGTCACTCTCGAAGGCTTTGTGCCACATGGCTTTCTCTACGTTGAGGATTTTACCTCTCAAGGGCAAGATAGCTTGGAACTGGCGACTTCTGCCTTGCTTGGCTGAACCGCCCGCAGAGTCTCCCTCGACCAAGAACAGTTCGCATTCTTCGGGCGTACGGCTGGAACAATCGGCAAGTTTACCCGGAAGTCCGCCTCCGCCCATGGGGCTTTTACGTTGCACCGATTCGCGTGCCTTGCGAGCTGCAATACGTGCCGTAGCAGCCAATACGACTTTATCTACAATGAGTTTGGCTTCTTTGGGATGTTCTTCCAAATAATTGGTCAAGGCTTCGCCCACAGCTTGGTTAACCGCTCCGCTCACTTCGTTGTTTCCCAATTTAGTCTTGGTCTGACCTTCGAATTGCGGTTCGGCTACCTTTACCGAGATAACAGCTATCAATCCTTCACGGAAGTCTTCGCCCGAAATCTCGACCTTGGCTTTTTCCAACGCCTTGCTGTCTTCGGCATATTTCTTCAGTACGCGGGTCAGTGCGGTGCGGAATCCGGCTTCGTGGGTACCGCCTTCGATGGTGTTGATGTTGTTGACATACGAATGCAGGTTTTCGCGGAATCCAGTGTTATACATGATAGCGCACTCAATGGGCACTCCTTGCTTTTCGGTATTGAGGTAAATCACATCGTCGATAAGCGGGGTATTGGTCGAGTTGAGGAAACGCACGAATTCTTTCACTCCTTCTTCCGAGTGGAATACTTCTTGCTTGTACGAGCCGTCTTCTTCTTTCTCACGCTTGTCGGTGAGGGTAATCGTGATGCCTTTGTTCAGGTATGCCAGTTCGCGCATACGTGCCTGAAGGATGTTATATTTATATTCGGTAACGGTGAATATCGAACTATCGGGCCAAAATGTCTGGCGTGTTCCGGTGATATCGGTCGTTCCGACTTCTTTTACCGGATAAAGTGGTTTTCCACATGCATATTCTTGCTGGTAAATTTTCCCGTTGCGGAACACATTGGTCACCATGCGTGTAGACAATGCATTCACACATGATACACCTACACCGTGCAAACCACCGGAAACTTTATACGAGCCTTTATCGAATTTACCTCCGGCATGAAGGACGGTCATAACCACTTCCAAGGCTGATTTCTTTTCTTTTTCGTGGAAATCTACCGGAATACCGCGACCGTTGTCTTGAACGGTGATTGAATTGTCTTCGTTAATCGTTACTTCTATGTGGGTGCAATAACCGGCGAGGGCTTCATCGATAGAGTTATCCACCACTTCATATACCAAGTGATGCAACCCTTTTTCACTAATATCGCCGATATACATTGCGGGGCGCTTGCGTACGGCTTCCAGCCCTTCCAACACTTGGATGCTGCTTGCCGAATACGTGCTCCCGGCGTTTTGTGTCAATTCTTCGCTCATTTCTTTCTATGATAGTTTTAAACGCCCAAAGTTACAGATTTTCCGTGAGATTCCGCTTGTTTTGCGGCATAAAAATGCTGAAAAAACCAAACGCGGAGATGCAGAAGCGCAAAGAAAATATTTTTAGAGAAGAATAGGCACGGAGCCGATGTCACCCTCTGCGCTTTTGCGTCTCTGCATTTGATTATCCGTCATAAACGACAAAAGGCTGAATCGGAAAGATTCAACCTTGTTATCTTTTTCTGCACTTGATTACTTAAGCCAATTTAGCGATATGAGCAGCCAATTTAGACTTCAAGTTAGCAGCTTTGTTTTTGTGGATAATGTTGCGTTTTGCCAATTTATCCAAAATCTTTTGTACTTTAGGATACATTGCTACTGCTTCTGCCTTGTCAGTAGTCATACGAAGCTTCTTCACGGCGTTACGCATAGTTTTTGCATAATATCTGTTGTGAAGTCTTCTCTTCTCAGTTTGTCTAATTCTTTTAATAGATGATTTGTGATTTGCCATCTCGACTAATCTTTAAATATTGTTCGTGATTCTGTTTATTATGTAGCCCGTGGGAGAATCGAACTCCCCTTTCAAGAATGAAAATCTTGCGTCCTAACCGATAGACGAACGGGCCATCCTTGACGCTACGAGGACACATGTCTCTCGTTTGCGGATGCAAAGGTAGGAAGTTTTTTTATTCCTGCAAAACTTTCGGCAAAAAAAATGCGTATCTTTGTGAAATTAAGAATTAAAAGAAGAATTATGCTACAAAAATACAGAGGAATCGTGCTGCATACGATGAAATACAATGACCGGTCAAACATTGCACACATTTATACCGAACAAGGCGGAAGGATGTCATTCCTGATTCCGGCGCAACGTTCGCGCAAGTCTATGGTCAAGCAGGTACTCTTCCAGCCTTTATCGCTGATAGAGTTTGATGCCCAAGTACGTCCACACGCCAGTTTACATCCGGTACGGGAAGCAAAAGCGGGGTATGTATTCCAATCTTTGCCTTACAATCCTTATAAATCTGCCATTGCCCTGTTCTTGGCTGAGTTCTTGTATCGGGCTTTAAAAGAAGAGTCGGTCAATCTTCCTCTTTTCGCCTACCTCATCCATTCAGTGCAATGGCTGGATGCTTGTGAAAAGAGTTTTGCCAATTTCCATTTGGTGTTCTTGATGCGTTTGTCTCGTTTCTTAGGGTTATATCCCAATATGGAGGACTATATTTCGGGATACTATTTTGATTTGCTGAATGCCTGCTTCGTCCCGACACCCCCTGCACATGGCATGTTTGTTTTCCCCGAAGAAGCTTCGCACATCCGCAACCTGATGCGTATGAATTATGAGACGATGCATCTTTTCGGCATGAACCGCATCGAGCGCAACCGTTGTCTGGATATTATCAACGCATATTATCGCCTCCACTTGCCCGATTTCCCCGAAATGAAATCCTTGCGGGTCTTGCAGGAATTGTTTTAGCGGAAGTCTTTCAATTCTTCTTGCAATTTTTTCCGAGTGAAATGAATACGGCTCTTGACTGTGCCTAAGGGCAAGTTCATCTTATCGGCTATCTCCCGATACTTGAATCCTGCCACATACATCGAGAAAGGTTGGCGGTATTCTTTCGGCAAGGCATTTACGATACGTCTCATTTCCTTCATATCGTATCCGCTTTCAAGCGAATCTCCTTCTATATCCCATTGCTTATTCAAGTAATATTGGTCATCGGTTTTATCTACATAGGTTTGGTCACGCAAAGTCTTGCGGTAATTGTTGATAAAGATGTTACGCATGATGGTGTACATCCACCCCTTGAAGTTAGTTTCATCGGCATACTTCTCCATATTATATAATGCCTTCAACGAGGTTTCTTGCAAAAGGTCGTTTGCATCTTCACGGTCTGCCGTGAGTTTATATGCGAAGTGATGTAATTCGGTTTGAACACTCAATAAATTCTGAGTAAAATTTGCTGCTACCATTTGTTTGCTATTTATGGGTTAATATTCTTTTGTGTCTCATTGACACTGCAATATTACCCTTTAAATAGCCTCGCCATGTCCTAAAATCCGGTATTCCACTGGGTAAAATCTATCATCTGATAGTTTTTACCCCCTCTTCGGATAGTTTACAGGAGGTTTTCCCGCACATCACCACATTGTATATGGTTGCTTCATTAAGAACGAATTGTAATACTTAACCTGACCGGTCACTTCTTCACCGATGAAAGAAGGGAATTCTACTTGTTCGGCTTCCGATTCAAGCTCTACCTCTGCCACTATCAGGCCTTCGTTCTCCCCATGAAACTCATCGACTTCGAAGGTATGGTTAGCGAAGTCGACTAAATAGCGGACTTTCTCAATGCGTCCCGGTTCGCACAGAGCCATCAGTTCTTCGGCATCGCCCAAGGAAATTTCCTGCTCCCATTCGTAACGGCTGGTACCCGATGCGTTGGAAGGCCCTTTAATGGTGATATAGCCTTTGTCGTCCCGTATGCGTATGCGTACCGTTTTCCCTCTCGCGCTACAGATATAGCCTTGTTCAATCCGGCTTTTCTTGTATGCCAACCGGCGGTAAGAATCATCCGCCACTAAAAACTTGCGTTCGATTTCCTGAGACATAAATCATTTGTTTATATAGCGTATCTGTTTAGAAACGCAGATTAACGCAGATTTCCGCGGATTATAAATTATTATTTCATCAGCGTGAATCTGCGCCAATCTGCGTTTCTCCATAATTTATTCCCAAAGAGGTTAAATGACCATAGCAATCGCAATGAATAAGATAGCGAGTACAACTAATACGATGCAGATATTCTTGAATACGCGATTGGCTTTCTCTTCTTCCCGACGCCCATTGGCTTGTTTGTTATGTTTTGCTCCCATAGTGATTGTATTTTTAGATTAAACTCACCCAAAAATACAAACTATTTTTGAAAAGAGCCAACTTTTTCTACGCTTTTACATTTCGCTATCCGAAAATTCCATCAGATAAGCCTTGATAAAGCCGTCTATCTTGCCGTCCATCACTCCGTTTACATCCGAAGTCTGGAAATTGGTGCGGTGGTCTTTTACGCGGCGGTCATCGAATACATAACTCCGTATTTGCGACCCCCATTCGATTTTCTTCTTTCCAGCTTCCACCTTGGCTTGTTCTTCCATGCGGTGCTGGAGTTCTTTATCGTACAAGATAGAACGCAACTGGCGCATGGCGTTTTCCTTATTCTTCGGCTGGTCGCGCGTCTCGGTGTTTTCAATCAAGATTTCCTCTTCCTCACCGGTATACGGGTCTTTATACTGATAGCGCAAACGCACACCCGACTCTACCTTATTGACATTCTGTCCTCCTGCACCTCCGCTTCGGAATGTATCCCATGACAAGCGTGCCGGTTCTACCGTTACTTCAATCGAATCATCTACCAACGGAGTGACAAAAACCGAAGCGAACGAAGTCATGCGCTTGCCTTGCGCATTGTAGGGAGAGACACGAACCAAGCGATGCACCCCGTTCTCTCCTTTCAAATATCCGTAGGCATACGCACCTTCGAGATTCATTGTAACCGTCTTGATTCCGGCTTCATCGCCTTCTTGCAAGTTGGCTACAGACAATTTATATCCATGACTTTCCGCCCAGCGCATGTACATACGCATCAGCATCGATGCCCAGTCTTGGCTTTCCGTACCTCCCGCGCCCGAATTGATTTTCAATACACAATCCATTTGGTCGGCCTCGGAACGCAACATATTTTTCAGTTCCAGTTCTTCTACGGCTTTCAGAGCTTTGGCATACGCTTCATCCACTTCCGCTTCCGACACCAATTCGTCTTTATAGAAATCGAATGCTAATTCCAGTTCGTCTGCTAATGTCTTGACTTCACGGTAGCCGTCAATCCAGCCTTGTAAGGTTTTGACCTTCTTCATTTGGGCTTCCGCTTTCTTGGCGTCATCCCAAAATCCCGGAGCCTGCGTACGGAGTTGTTCTTCTTCCACTTGCACCGTCTTGTTCTCAATATCCAAATAACGGTAAAGTGCTTCGGTACGTTCTTTTATGTCTTTAAGTTGGTCTGTTGTTATCATAATTATCTATTCCTCTTTTATTCCGGGTGCAAAGTTACCACTTTTTGCGCAAGCGTGAAAATTAGGCAAGAAGAAAATCATTCCTCATACATCTTCTCAATCTCTTCCGCATAATTCTTCATCAAGACCGGACGTTTGATTTTCAAGGTATTGGTCAGCTCTCCTTTCTCCATGCTGAACGGTTCAGGGAGCAGAGTGAACTTCTTGATTTGCTCGTAATGCGCGAACTCTTGTTGCAGGGTATCGATACGCATTTGGAATAAAGCGATGATTTCCGGCTTCTGCAACAAATCTTTCCGGCTGGAATAAGCGATGCCGTGCTCTTGGGCGTATTTCTCCACTTGCCGGTATTCGGGCACAATCAATGCCGATACGAACTTACGCTGGTCGGCGATGATAGAGACCTGGTCGATATACCGGTCTACCACCAACTTGGTTTCGATGGCTTGCGGAGCGATGTATTTCCCGTTTGAGGTCTTAAACAAATCCTTAATGCGGTCGGTCAGGTACAAGAAACCGTCTTTCATATAACCGGCATCTCCCGTATGGAACCAGCCGTCTTCGGAAATCAGGTTCTGTGTCAAGTTCTCCTTTTTATAATATCCTTTGGTCACGGTTTCGCCCCGAAGCAGGATTTCATTATTCTCTCCGAATTTCAACTCCAGTCCTGGAAGCGTCTTACCTACCGAACCAGTCCGGAAATCATCCAGCCAGCCAAGCGAGACGGTTGCGGTTGTTTCGGTCAAACCATATCCGACCACCATGTTGATGCCTACCGAATGGACAAACTCTTCTACTTCTTTCGATACGGCGGCTCCGGCGGTAGGGAAGAAATTGCCGCGCTCGATGCCAATGGTTTTCTTCAGTACGCTATAAATGGTGCGCTCGTAGAATTTGTATTTCAAGTGCAACAAAGGAGGAGGGGTCTTCCCATTCATCAGGTATTGGATATTGTGTTCGTATCCGGTCTTCAGGGCATCCAGCATCAGGCTCTTTTTAAGCCCTGTAGCCTCGTTTATCTTTTCGTGTACACCTGCATAGACTTTTTCCCAAAAACGGGGCACGCTGCACATGGCGGTAGGGCGTACTTCTTTAATGGTCATTTGGATATCTTGCGGATACAGATTGATGCACATCAGACATCCCTTCGTGATGCAATAATACGACCAGGCACGTTCGAACACATGCGTAAAGGGCAGGAAATCCATGATTACATCCTGATCGTTAAGTGTTACCAACACTTTATCGTGGGCACGGAATGCGGCTTCATAACACGAATGATGCAACATTACGCCTTTCGATTCGCCCGTAGTGCCCGATGTGTAAAGGATATTGGCAAGGTCATCCTTGCTCGATTCGCTTCTCCGCTTATCCGCTTCTGCCTGATGCTCATCGCTTTCGCCTTGCTTCAGGAAATCCGTATAATAAATGGAGTGCGTATCTTCTGCCGAGCGGACAACATCGGGACTGAAGATAATGATTTGCTTCAACGTCTTGCATAATTGCTGCACCCGATAGGCTACGTCGTATTGGTATTGCTCGCCCACAAAAAGGAAACGGATGGAAGCATCCTCTACGATGTAATGTACTTGCGATTCGGAACTCGTGGCATAAAGCGGGATAGTGACCGCACGGATGCCGAACGCTCCGAAATCGGTGTACAGACACTCCGGCATGTTTTGAGAAAAAACGCCGATATTCTCTTGTACCCCTACACCCGATGCTATCAACGCACGGGAAACGTATTTCACCTTTTCGGCAAACTGATTCCACGAAACCGGAATCCATACACCTTTTTTATAATCACGATACTTCAATGCGGCACGGTCGCCATAAACTCCCGCTTGCCGCCCGATCAGACCGGACAAATAAGACTCACTCATTTAATTTTTATTTATTTTTTAACCGCTACCTGCAAAGATAAGGTTTAATTTGAATAAATGAAGTATATTTGCGCCTAAAACAAACAGAATCTTATGTTATCGGATATCAGTTATTACACTTCGGAGGCGCTTACCTTGCTGCATTCGCTTATCGGCATACCTTCTATCAGCCGAGAGGAAGAAGCCGCCGCCGACTTTTTACAGAACTATATTGAAGAATCGGGTATCATGACCGGACGTTCGGGAAATAACATTTGGTGTATCAGCCCGATGTTCGACACTAACCGCCCGACTATCTTGCTCAATTCGCATATCGATACGGTGAAACCTGTAAACGGTTGGAGAAAGCAACCGTTTACCCCCAAAATGGAAAACGGGAAGCTATACGGATTGGGGAGCAATGACGCAGGAGCCAGTGTGGTGTCTTTGTTTCAGGCATACCGCTACTTGACTAAAACCGAGCAGAGCTATAACCTGATTTTCTTGGCTTCGTGCGAAGAAGAAGTATCAGGCAAGGGAGGCATCGAAAGCGTTTTGCCCCAATTGCCCCCGATTGCATTGGGAGTGGTAGGAGAACCTACCGAGATGCAGCCTGCCATTGCCGAGAAAGGTTTGATGGTGCTTGATGTGGCGGCACATGGTAAAGCCGGACATGCGGCACGCGAGGAAGGGGATAATGCTATCTATAAGGTATTGGGTGATATCGAATGGTTCCGTAGTTTCCAGTTCCCTAAAGTTTCTCCGCTTTTGGGACCGGTCAAGATGAGTGTGACCCAAATCAATGCGGGTACCCAACACAATGTCATCCCTGATTTGTGTACGTTTGTGGTGGATATCCGAAGCAACGAATGCTATTCGAACGAAGCGTTGTTTAACGAAATATGTGCCCATATCCAATGTGAAGCAAAGGCACGCTCGTTCCGCCTGAATTCATCCCACATCGACCAAGAACATCCTTTCGTGCAGAAGGCTATCGCATTGGGAAAGACCCCGTTCGGTTCGCCTACGCTTTCCGATCAGGCATTGATGCACTTCCCTTCGGTCAAGATGGGACCGGGAAAGTCTTCCCGTTCGCATACGGCAGATGAATATGTGATGATAAGCGAAATAGAAGAGGCTATCCAAGCTTACATTTCGATATTGGACGGCTTAAAGATTTAAACGAATAGATGTTTTTCACCACAGATTACACAGATTTTTTTAATTGACAATTACCTTACGAGTGGCGTAATTGAAAATAATTATCAATTATTTAATCTGTGTAATCTGTGGTAAACAATAATATACGAACCATGAATAAGTCTATAATCATTATGTTTTGCGTAGGAGCGATACTTACATCGCTTTTCACTTCATGCGGGAGCAGCAAGAATAAGAACACATCCGAAACCGAACAGGAAACACCGGCTGCTTTTGTTCAGGCACCGGCTTTTAGTGCCGATAGTGCCTATCAATATATCGAACGCCAAGTGGCTTTCGGGCCTCGTGTACCGAATACAGAAGCCCATCGGGCATGTGGCGAATATTTGGCTGGAAAGCTCAAGGAGTTCGGTGCCAAGGTGTATGACCAATATGCCGATGTAATCAGCTATGACGGAAAAATATTGAAGGCACGCAACATCATCGGGGCATACAATCCCGATACGAAAAAGCGCGTGCTATTATGCGCACACTGGGATAGCCGCCCGTATGCCGATGCCGACAAGGAAGCGCATCACCATACGCCGATAGACGGTGCCAATGACGGAGCGAGCGGTGTGGGAGTCTTATTGGAAATCGCCCGTCACCTGCAACAACAAGCTCCTACAATAGGTATCGACATCGCTTTCTTTGATGCGGAAGACTATGGTATTCCCGAATTTTATGAAGGGAATTACAAGGCAGACACGTGGTGCTTAGGCTCGCAATATTGGGGACGCCTTCCGCATGTGCCCGACTATAAGGCGCGTTTCGGCATCCTGTTAGATATGGTGGGAGGCAAAGGCTCGTCTTTCTATTATGAAGGCTATTCCAGCCGGACCGCCAACCAGCCTATGAAAAAGATATGGGACATGGCGCATCGCTTGGGGCATAAATCATTCTTCGTAAAGGAAGAAGGAGGAGAGGTAGTGGACGACCATGTATATGTAAACCAATTCCGCCAGATACCGTGTGTAGACATCATCGGATACGACCCGCATAGCGAAAAAGGGTTCCACGAAACATGGCACACATTGGGCGATAACATGGATTGTATCGACAAGGTAACCCTGCAAGCCGTAGGCGAAACCGTTATGGCGGTGATATATAATGAAAAATAAACAAAAGAGACATGAAAACAATCAACGAACTGCAAGATGAAGTCATCGAGGAATTCAGCGACTTCGATGATTGGATGGACAAATACCAATTGCTCATCGATTTAGGCAATGAACAAGAACCTCTTGACGAGAAATACAAGACCGAACAAAACCTGATAGACGGGTGCCAAAGCCGGGTGTGGCTTCAAGCAGACTTAGTAGACGGGAAAATCGTATTCCAGGCAGAGAGCGATGCGCTTATCGTGAAAGGCATTATCGCCCTGCTGATTAAGGTGCTCTCAGGACATACCCCCGATGAAATCTTAAACTCCGACCTTTATTTTATAGATAAAATCGGGTTGAAAGAGCACCTCTCTCCGACTCGTAGCAACGGGCTTTTGGCTATGGTGAAGCAAATACGGATGTACGCTTTGGCATTCAAGGCGAAAGAAGCGTAAATGCAATGAAAAACGAAGCCGCATGCATCGGCCATCGCAGCCGTATGCATCGGCTATCGAACCCGTATGTATTGGCTATCGCAGCCGTATGTGTCATTTTACACACTTTATCAAGACCTTTTCCCCTTCTTTTAAGGTGGTGGCAAAAAGATAAATATCCCCTCCTTCTTTCACCTTCAGCTTTTTCCTCAATTCCGCCACGGAAGAAGGGAAATTACGTACCGTGAGGTTTGCCTTCCCGATTCCTTGTAAGAAGGCTTTCAACTCTTTTTTCCCGAAACCCGATACGGCTTCTATTTGAAAAGAACGTCCCGGAAAATCCACAAGGGTGTCCGATGTGTACAGATGGCTATTCGGATGCAGCTTTTTCACTCCATAACGGAAAGCAAGCAGGCGGTAAGGACCGGCTTTCAACAAGGCAGCTCCCGGTTCATAAAGGTATTTTCCAAGCCGGTCTGCATATTCGCAGAAGGCATTTCTCTCTTCTTCTAACGTAAATGAAAACGGCTTTGTCAACAAGTTATTAACAATCTGTTCACAACTGATAACAACTTCTTTACTAGCATATTCCGAACATCCTTCCCTCTGCTTTTCTAACAGGATTATCAACTCTTTACACTCGTTATTAACAGCTACGATGTGAACTTGTGAAATATGTTTCAACTCCTGCATGGCTAAGGCGATGTCCAACATGGGAGACAATTTAATCATGACACGCTTCCCTTTCTCTACCAACAAAGACTCAAGCTCGCTTACATCCGGCTCACAATCGGAAATAGCTACGGTTTTCCCACCTTGGCTATCCCGGCGAGCAGGGTCCAGATACAAACAATCCACTGGAGCCATCTGCTGCAAATAGGCTATGCCATCGGCGTGATGCACCTCGATATGCCCCAAACCCAATAAAGCAAAATTATGCGATGCCAATTTACACAATGTTTCTTGCCGTTCCACATAATGGGCATGAAGAAACCGGCGGGCAATAAACGAACAATCCACCCCGAACCCGCCCATCAGGTCGGCAAAAGTATCCCCTTCCACAAGCGAAGCCTTATAACGCGCTGTTATCTCGGACGAACATTGCTCCATCGACAAATGCTGCGGATAACGGATGCCTTCCGTACTTGCCCACGAAGGTATCTTTTTCTCGGCTATTTGCCACCCAGCTATCTGAATCACCGCTTCCTGCATATCGACTTGAGGATATTTTCCTGCCTGAAGAGCTAAAACATGCACATCGTCCTTACGACGCGACCGGATAAAATCACGTGTCTCACTAAGAGATTTCTTTTCCATAAAGCTATATTAAAAGGAGAATTAGCATACAAATATAGCGAAAACGACATAAAAATAATGCCGCTTCCAAGCACTTTTTTCAAGGTTGTTACGTTAAAGTTCTTTTTTATCGTGTAAGAACTTTTCGAAAAGCTTTGTTAAACCGTGAAAAGCCGTATCTTTGCACTCCGAAGTAAATATAGAACCAGAATGAAAAGAAATGCTTATATCGCCGCAGCTCTGTTGTTCGCAGGTGTTACCGCCTGCAACAACGAGCCTGCATTTACTGTACAAGGAGAAATAACGGATGCAGCAGACAAAATGCTGTATTTGGAACATACAGGACTAGAAGGAATTATACCGCTTGACTCTACAGAACTGAACGAAAGCGGAAGCTTCAGTTTTTCATCTGCACGCCCTGAAGCACCAGAATTTTACCGCTTGCGTATCGAGAACCAAATCATAAACTTTTCAATCGACTCTACGGAAACAGTAGAAATACATGCCGGATTTAAAAATCTTTCGACCGAGTATCAGATTGAAGGTTCAGAAAACAATACCAAAATCAAAGAACTGGTACTGTTGCAGGCTGAACTGCAAAAACAAGTCAACCAGCTGGCACAATCCGGTTTGCCTATCGGAATCGCTCAGGACAGCATACAAAGCCTAGTAAACGCATATAAGGATACGGTGAAACGCAATTATATTTTCGCAGGTCCCAACAAGCCATACGCCTATTTCGCCCTGTTCCAACAACTGAACGGCTATATGATTTTCGACCCGCTGAGCAATAAGGAAGACGTGAAATGCTTTGCCGCCGTAGCCACAAGCATGAACAATATGTATCCACATGCCGACCGTTCGCGCAACCTATATAATATGGTAATAAAAGGCATGAAAAATACGCGCACTCCACAAACCCAGCCTTTACAAATACCGGCTGATAAGATTGAAGAGACGTCTATTATTGATATCCCATTGCGGGATGTAGACGGAAACCTGCATCACCTGACAGACCTGAAAGGCAAAGTGGTACTGATTGACTTCACCATATACGGTACAGCAGAATCGGGCGCACGGAATCTGCTTTTGCGCGAATTGTATAACAAATACAAAGGTCAAGGGCTGGAAATTTATCAGATTTCCTTGGATACAGACGAACATTTCTGGAAAACATCCGCAGATAATTTGCCTTGGATATGCGTACGCGACCCGCAAGGTCCTTACTCTACTTATGTCCGCATGTACGGCGTATCCCAATTGCCTACCAGCTTTTTGGTCAACCGAAGCAATGAGTTAAGCTTGCGCATAGATGCCAACACCGATTTGGATGCCGAAATTAAGAATTTATTATAACATGTCACAAAGCATGTAAAAGAATTACCTGTAAATACTTGACTGGTATTATAAAAAGACGTACCTTTGTCAAAAATCAGAATAGGAAGGGTTCCGATACGTAACCATGGTATCGGAATTCTTTTTTGTTTTATATTAAGTAAAAAAAACGAATAGTAAGGAGGAAAAATTATGGCGTATATGTCAGAAGAAGGCTACCAGAAACTGGTGGCTGAATTGAAACATCTGGAAGCGGTGGAACGCCCGAAAGTAGTAGCGGCTATCGCCGAAGCGCGTGATAAAGGCGACTTGTCGGAAAATGCAGAATATGATGCAGCCAAAGAAGCGCAAGCCATGTTGGAAATGAAAATCAACCAACTGAAAGCGACTATCGGCGATGCAAAAATCATCGACACATCCAAATTGAAAGCTGACACCGTTCAGATTCTGAGCCGTGTAGAACTGAAAAACGTGAAGAACGGCATGAAGATGGCATACACCATCGTATCAGAAACAGAAGCGAACCTGAAAGAAGGAAAGATTTCGGTAAACACACCGATTGCACAAGGTTTGTTGGGCAAGAAAGTGGGCGATGTTGCGGAAATCACCATTCCGCAAGGCAAAATCAGCTTGGAAGTAACAGGAATATCATTTTAATGGGTAAGGCAGGCTTGCGTCGTGCAAGTTTGCCTTCTTTAATATAATAAAGGTATGGCAACAATATTCAGTAAAATCATTGCGGGAGAAATCCCCAGCTATAAGGTAGCAGAAAACGACCGGTTTTATGCTTTCTTGGATATCAATCCGTTGGTAAAAGGGCATACATTGGTTGTCCCGAAACGTGAAGTAGATTATATCTTCGACTTGGATGACGAAGAATTAGCGGCTATGCACGTATTTGCCAAACATGTGGCTCAAGCCATCCAAAAGGCATTCCCTTGCCGGAAAGTAGGCGAAGCGGTATTGGGATTAGAAGTGCCTCACGCACACATTCACCTGATTCCCTTGCAAAGCGAGAAAGACATGCTGTTCTCTAACCCGAAATTGCAATTGAGCGATGAAGAGTTCAAGTCTATAGCCTCAGCTATAAACAAAGCCTGGGAAGGCAATGCATAAAAACAAACCCTCCTATTAGAATATGTAACATGAAAGCCATCCCCCACTTGCCGGATGGCTTTCTTTATTTCACACTCATTTATGGTCAAAAGAATCTATATCGGTTGGCTCATTTGGATGATAGGAAGCATGCTTTTTGCCCAACAACAAAAATACCAGATAGAAGGTACTGTAATAGATCGCAATACGCGGAAACCACTGGAATTTGTCAACGTGCTGATTGCCGGTTTAGGCATCGGTTCCTCCACCGATGAAGAAGGACATTTCTGCATCGAGCAAGTCCCGCCGGGCATTTATGCGCTTCAAGCCTCAATGTTGGGATATAAGACCGTCACGACTTCCGAATATCGGGTAAACCATCGTACTCCGCATATCCAGATAGAAATGGAAGAAGAAAGGACACAATTATCCGAAGTCACGGTCACTGCATCCCCTTTCCAACGCATCACGGAAAGCCCCGTAAGCCTGCGTGTTATCGGTTTGCAGGAAATAGAGAAAGCGCCGGGAGCCAACCGGGATATATCCCGCGTTGTACAGAATTACCCTGGCGTAGCCTTCTCCCCCATAGGCTATCGGAATGACCTGATTGTGCGTGGCGGAGGTCCTTCGGAGAACCGTTTCTTCTTAGACGGTGTAGAGATTCCCAATATTAACCATTTCAGTACACAAGGAGCTTCAGGCGGTCCGGTCGGTTTAATCGATGCCGATTTAATTCGGAACGTGAAGTTCTATAGCGGCGCATTCCCTGCCAATCGGGGAAATGCATTGAGTTCGGTGCTCGACTTCAGCCTGCGGGACGGAGACATGGAACACAATTCCGTAAAAGCCACACTGGGAGCATCTGAAGTCTCATTGAGTTCCAACGGACATATAGGCGAAAAGACTTCGTATTTAGTTTCCATACGCCAATCTTACTTGCAAATGCTATTCAAGATTTTAGGTTTGCCTTTCCTTCCCAAATATACAGATGCTTCATTTAAGGTCAAGACCCGATTCAATGCATACAACGAACTAACCTTATTGGGATTGGGAGGCATTGACCGCATGAAACTAAATTTAGACATTGACGGGGAAGATGCCGAATACATCTTAAGCTATCTCCCGAAAATAGAACAGGAAACATTTACCCTCGGCGGAGTATACCGACATTATGCCGGTCCGCATGTACAATCCATAACGCTAAGCCATAGCTATCTGAATAACCGGAATCTGAAATACCGGGACAATGATGAGAGTAATGAAAAAAACCTTACCTTGCGCCTGCGTTCCGTAGAGCAAGAAACAAAACTCCGTATAGAGAATACTTCACGTTGGGGTGTATGGAAGTTGAATGCTGGTATCGAATTGAATTATTCCCTTTACACCAATACCACTTATCAACAGATTTACACCAATGTCCTTCACACATTTGATTATCATACCGACTTAGACCTATTCAGATGGGGGTTATACGCATCAATGGACTATACTGCTCCGGATGAGCGGTTTAGCGCTTCATTAGGTGTCCGTACCGATGCCAATAATTACAATGATAAAATGAAAGAACTATGGCGTCAACTTTCGCCACGCTTGTCCGTATCTTGGAAATTGGCTGATAGACTATATCTTAGCGGGCATACCGGATTATACTATCAACTTCCGCCTTATACAGCTTTAGGATTTAAAGGAGAAAACAATAACTACGTCAATCGCCATTTAGACTATACATCGGTATCCCAAACCAGTGCCGGACTGACCTGGAACCCCAATGAGAATATGGAATTATCAGCCGAAGGTTTCTATAAATATTATAAAAACATGCCTTTATCAATTGCAGACGGCATTCCCTTGTCATGCAAAGGAAACGATTATGGCGTTATCGGAAATGAAGCATTGGTTTCAGATGCCGAAGGAAGGTCGTATGGCGTAGAATTGATGTTCAAATGGCTGATTGTCCAACGCCTGAATCTTTCTTCCTCGCTCACGGTTTTCAAAAGCGAATTCCGCAACCGGCAAGAAAAAAGCGATTACATATCTTCGGCATGGGACAACCGCTTTATCTTAAATGTAAGCGGCACCTATAATTTCCCCAAGCAATGGAGCGTCGGAATGAAAGTGAGTTGCATCGGAGGTTCTCCTTATACACCTTATGATATCGAAAAATCATCCTTGGCCTCTGCATGGAATGCACAAGGGAAAGCCTATTACAATTACAGTTTATATAACACGGAACGTTTGTCCGCCTTCGGACAATTAGACATACGGGTAGACAAGATGTTTTATTGGAAAAAGTGTATGTTCGGCATCTATCTGGATATTCAGAACATTACCGCAAGCAAATTACGCCAGCCTGATGTCTTGATGAGCACAGGGCAAATCGAGAATCCTTCTGCCCCGCCCTCCGAACAACGTTACATCATGAAATCTATCAAACAAGAAAGCGGGACACTCCTGCCTACCATCGGCATTACATTCGAATACTAACGCATTCACCACAGATTACACAGATAAAAATAAAACTGGAAATTGTTTATGGTATCTGTGTAATCTATGGTGAAAAACAATTATGAATATTTCTCGCCGAATTTCATTTCTACATCATTGATGAACTTACGCATAGCGTCCTGATTATCTTTCTTGCAAATAAGCAATGCGTTATCATGAGCCGCAATCAGATATCCTTCCAAATCTTGAATAACCGCCAGCTGTCCTTCGGGAAGAGAAATGATGTTATCTTTGCTATTATATAATAAGGTGTTGCTATGAATAATGACATTCTGGTTCACATCCTTAGGCGAAGCGTCATACAAAGACTCCCATGTCCCTAAATCCGCCCAGCCAAAATCACACAATTGCACATATACATTATCGGCTTTTTCCATAATGCTATAATCAATGGAAATATTCGGGCAAGAAGCAAAATCCGGCTGGTCGCACTCCACACGCGGACATAAGTCAGGCATAAGTTCATGGAAAGCCTCTAGAATGGAATTCACATGCCATACGAAAATACCTGAATTCCAATAAAACTCATCACTCTGAATAAAGATTTCTGCAAATTCCTTGGCAGGTTTCTCTATAAACGTCTTCACTTTATAAAAATCCCCTTCTTTCTCTTCGTCCATCTGAATATAACCATATCCCGTATCCGGACGGTTGGGCTTAATGCCCAATGTCACCAACTTATTATTCTTCGAAGCGAAATCCAATCCCTTTAAAATCGCTTCTTTAAATTCATCTTGTTTCAATATTAAGTGGTCGGAAGGAGCTACCACAATCGTTGCATTCGGATTGATTTTCTGAATGACATGCGAAGCGTATGCAATGGCCGGAGCGGTATTCCGCCTTTCCTCCTCTACCAACACTTGGCTTTCCTGTAATTCAGGAAGTTGCTTACGGACCATTGGCTCGTAATCTTTATGCGTAGTAATATAAATATTGCCTGTTGGAATGATTTGTTTATACCGGTCAAAGGTTTGTTGCAAAAGCGTTTGACCTGTTCCGAAGAAATCCAGAAACTGCTTAGGCAGGTTTTTCCGGCTGCACGGCCAAAACCTGCGTCCCATCCCTCCAGCCATAATAATGCAATAATAGTTGTTGTTCATGATAATCGGAATAGCTTTAAAAGTTTATGCTAAGATAACCTTTTATTTTGAATTAACGCCTATATGCCCCTATAAATAGTGTTAGAAAAAATATTTTCATTTTTTCTGTCCCATTGCTTGTATTTTAAAAAGATTTGCCTACCTTTGCATCGCAATTAAGAAAAGTTGCCCAGATGGCGGAATCGGTAGACGCGCTGGTCTCAAACACCAGTGGAGTAAAATCCATCCCGGTTCGACCCCGGGTCTGGGTACGAAGATAAAAGCTAAGTATTGAATAACCAAATACTTAGCTTTTTCTTTTATCTAAATCCCACCTACATTCTGCATTCTTCTCTCAAAGCCCACGCACTTTGACAACAAGTTATCCCGAAAAGCCATTAAATAAATTCCGTATCAAATCAACAAGGAAAACAAACGCAGCAAAACAAAAAGACAGAAAAATCTAATATACGATTACTTATTGATTCGTCAAACAAAATACATCATTACAATCTTCATTATTTTACATAATAATAATTTCAAATTGAAAACACATAATCATACATTCATTACATATTGAAACTTCCTTTAACAAAAAGCAAAAAAGTATGTATTCCTAATACGAAGCAAAAGCTAAAAGCTCTACCTTTGCTCTCGGAACAAAGAAAAACGAGATTGTTTTAAGGTAAATAGAATAAGAGAGTTTTCAGTAGAAGTGTTTAAGAAAAACAAAAGAATGATGAAAAGATTGTTGAAGAAAAAATGCCAGATGCTATTGGCGATAGCGATAGCGTCTCCGGCGGTGCTCATGGCACAAGACAAGGTGGAAGCCAACGTAGGAGCCGACTTGGTGAGCGGCTATATCTGGCGTGGGCAGGACTTGGGCAATGTCAGCGTGCAGCCCTCTGTTTCAATAGGTTATAAAGGGTTCTCCCTCTCGGCATGGGGCTCGGTAGGATTCGAGAAATCGGACACGAAAGAACTCGACCTTACGTTAGGCTATGGCATAGGAGGGTTTAGCGTATCGGTGACCGATTATTGGTTCAACGGAGGACCGGGGTATTTCCATTACGGAGCGCACGACACGAACCATACGTTCGAGGCTCAAGTGGGATATGACTTCGGAGTGCTTGCCCTGAACTGGTACACCAATTTCGCCGGGAATGTGGGCTATAAAACCAACGGAGAACGTGCCTACGCCTCGTATTTCTCGATAGAGGCACCCTTCCGCTTAGGCGGGCTGGACTGGTCGGCATGTGTGGGAGCCACGCCTTGGGAGAATGATTTCTACAACGGAGGCAAGAGCGGCTTCGCGGTATCCGAAGTGGGAGTGAAAGCCACAAAAGAATTGAAGATAACCGAATCGTGGACGCTTCCGCTATTCGCCCAAGTGATATGGAATCCGGCAACGGAAGGAGCTTACTTCGTAGCAGGCTTAAGTTTCTGATTACAACTACAAAATACAATTATACAAAATACAAATACAATTATGAAAAAGATTGAAGCGATTATCCGGAGAACCCGGTTCGACGATGTAAAGCAAGCCCTGTTGGATGCCGACATCGAATGGTTTTCTTATTACGATGTGCGGGGCGTAGGAAAGACCCGCGAAGGGCGCATTTACCGGGGCGTAGTGTACGACACCAGTTCGATAGAGCGCATCCTGCTCTCTATCGTGGTGCGCGAGAAGAACGTAGAAAAGACCATTCAAGCCATCCTGAAAGCCGCCCAAACGGGAGAAATCGGAGACGGACGCATCTTTGTCATCCCTGTAGAAGACGCCGTCCGCATCCGGACAGGCGAGCGAGGAGACATCGCGCTATACAACGCCGAACAAGAGAAATAAACACAACACAACAACACATAAACGAGATACAGATTATGGATACATATACAAAAGGCGGCACCGCTTGGTTAAGGTATGCCGCAATCCTGTTCATGCTTTTTACACTTGCGCCTGCCTTGCCCGCACAAGAGATTATAGAAGAGACCGTTACGGTCAGCGAACCTGCCCTCGACTCGGGCAATACGGCTTGGATTCTGACTTCTTCGCTTTTGGTTTTATTGATGAGCATTCCGGGCATTGCCCTGTTCTACGGGGGCTTGGTTCGCCAGAAGAATGTATTGAGTGTCATTATGCAGACCCTTTTCATCGTGGGTGTGGTGAGCGTCCTTTGGATTGCCTTTGGCTATAGCTGGGCATTCGACACGAGTTTCGCCGAATCGGGAAACCCCTTGGCATGCGTCATGGGAGGGTTCGATAAAGCATTCCTGCACGGAATCACCCTCAATACATTGACCACGGGGAATATACCCGAAATCCTCTTCGCCATGTTCCAGTGCATGTTCGCCATCATCACTCCGGCTCTGATATTAGGCGCATTCGCCGAGCGCATCAAGTTTTCGGGCTACATCGTATTCATTGTGTTATGGACCATTCTGGCTTATTTCCCCATGGCACACTGGGTATGGGGCGGAGGATTCCTTCAGGAAATGGGAGCCATCGACTTTGCCGGAGGAACCGTGGTACATATCAATGCCGGAATTTCCGCGCTGATTATGGCAATCATGTTGGGCAAGCGCATGGATTACCGCATCGGACACCCCATCACACCGCATAACGTGACCTTCGTATTCATGGGCACTTCGTTCTTGTGGCTGGGCTGGTTCGGGTTCAATGCCGGAAGCGGGCTATGCGCCGACGGGCTTGCCGCTAACGCCTTCATGGTCACGCATATAGCTACAGCTACGGCGGCTATCACCTGGATGGTCATCGACTGGATATGCAACAAGAAACCGACCACCATCGGAGCTTGTACGGGAGCCGTAGCAGGACTGGTGGCTATCACCCCGGCGGCTGGTACGGTAGACCTGTTAGGAGCGTTCTGCATCGGCATCATCACCCCGATTATCTGCTTCTTTATGGTTGCGGTCATCAAGCCTAAGTTCAAATATGACGATGCGCTCGATGCATTCGGCGTACACGGCATAGGTGGTATCGTAGGTTCTATCCTGACCGGTGTATTTGCCACCCGCTTCATTTCGGGCGAAGACGGAGTTCAGGGAGCGTTGTACGGCGATTGGCACCAGCTTTGGATTCAGATTGTAGCGACGTTAGTATCGATTGTGTTCAGTGCCGTAATCACCTTCATCCTCTTCAAGATAGTGGATTCCACCATCGGACTCCGGGTAGACAAGCGCGTGGAAGAAGAAGGGCTCGACATTTACGAGCACGGTGAATCGGCTTATAACCATTAATGCAACGTATGCCGTAATTGAGCACAGAGACACGGAGACACAGAGAAATCAATGAAATAAAAAGACTCCGTGCCTCTGTGTCTTTGTGTTTTTAATTCATCTTAAAACGTTTTTGCGCCTCCGCATTCAAAAAAAGTTCAAGAAATATTTGGTAGTTTCATTCAAACTCCCTACCTTTGCACCGCAATCGAAAAAAGTTGCCCAGATGGCGGAATCGGTAGACGCGCTGGTCTCAAACACCAGTGGAGTAAAATCCATCCCGGTTCGACCCCGGGTCTGGGTACAATAAAGAGAAGTTTAAACAACTTCTCTTTTTTTATTATCCTCCCCCTTCCTAAAAGCACCCCAATATGCCTATATTGATGAAGCCAAGTTCATCAGCTAATGAAGCCTGCTCCGATGGTTGATGCACCCAGCTTCATTAGCTAATGCATCCGTATGCATTTTTGTCAGCACTCGACAGACATTCTGGCAGCTTTCTTGATAGGCATGAATCCAACGAATGAAGATGAGCCCAAACATCCGAATTCAAAGGTAAAAATGCACAATCTGATACCTTCTCCATTTTTTTCATTTCCTTCTTCTTTAACATTCTCCTCCCAAATGACATTTCGGTCTATCATACATTTTTTAACTAAAATCCGTTCATTTTTGGCGTGTTATGTAACGTACAGAACAAAAAATATAACATTTAATGTTTGCAAATTAATATAATTCTTTTATTTTTGCACCAATGAGTTATCTTATTATACACATCTAATTCTTTAATATTATGAAAAGCGAATTTTGTTTTAAGTCTTTAAAACTGTTATTTTTGCTTTGTATGGTTCCGCTATGGGCGTTCGGACAAAGCATAACAGTAAAAGGTGTAGTAAAAGACACAGCAGGCGAACCAGTCATTGGTGCCAGCGTTGTAGAAAAAGGTACTACCAATGGTATTATTACTGATTTCGACGGTAATTTTGAACTCAAAGTTTCATCGAATGCAGTGCTCTCTATTACATTTGTGGGATACCAGTCTCAAGAAATCCCAGTAAATGGCAAAACTTCCTTCAATGTTACCTTAAAAGAAGATACTGAACTTTTGGATGAGGTTGTTGTAATCGGTTATGGTACAGCACGTTCATCGGATGTAACCGGCTCTATTTCTTCCATGCGCGGTGATAAGTTGCGCGAAGTTCCTGCAACGAATATCACCTATGCCCTGCAAAACCGTGTTGCTGGTGTGGATATGTCTCAGACCTCGTCCCAGCCGGGTGCAACGACCCAAATCCGTATCCGCGGTACCCGTTCGTTGACCGCTTCGAATGACCCGTTAATCGTATTGGACGGAATCCCGTTTGCAGGAAACATTTCAGACATTAACCCGAACGACATCAAGAGCATGGATATCCTGAAAGATGCCTCTTCTACAGCGATTTACGGTTCACGCGGTGCCAATGGTGTCATCTTGATTACTACAAACAAAGGTATTCAGGAATCTCCTGCCAAATTCAATTACAACGGTTATGTGGGCTTAAAGACCGTATTTTCGGAATACCCGATGATGGACGGTCCTACATTCGCTAAGATGCGCGAATATGCCGGTTTATATTCCAACTCGTTGGACGAATCGAACGATGTCAATACCGACTGGCAAGACCTGATGTACCGCAACGGATATGTGACCAGTCATGATATCAGCGTAAACGGAGGTACGAAAGGCGGTAATTACAGCTTCGGCTTAGGATATTATCAAGATCAAGGCGTGATTCCGACACAAAAATATACCCGTTATTCATTACGCGGAAGCATTGAGCAGAAATTAGGCGACATTTTGCGTGTCGGATTAACCACCAACTCTAATTACAATATTACCAACGGTACGCAAGTGGGTATCTACAACGTACTTACCATGACTCCAATCGCTAATCCTTACAACGAAGACGGGTCACTGAAAAGGTCCATTACATTGCCCAATGACAGCTATTATACTATCACCCGTGATGTAGTAGAAAATCTGGATGATAGTTGGGTAAACGATAGAACCGCAATCGGTACATACAACAACTTTTTTGCAGAATTGAGTTGCCCATGGGTAGAAGGACTGAAATACCGTGTGAATTTAGGTTTGAATTACCGTTCTAGCAAAGTCGGAGCCTTCACCGGCGAAGGTGTGACAAGTACAACGGTAGACACCCCTTCTACCGCATCTTTGCAACACGAAGAAACGGTCAATTGGGCGGTGGAAAATCTGCTTACCTACGACCGTACATTTAATGACAAACACCGCCTGAATGTAGTCGGCATGTTCTCTGCAGAAGAAACCACTTATTCCAAATCACACATTGCAGCCCGCGACATTCCGGCAGAATACATGCAATATTATAACTTAGGGCAAGCAGCCGGAACCATCACTGTTAATCCCGGAAACTGGAATTATCAACGCTACGGATTGATGTCCTACATGGCACGTGCCATGTATACGTATGACAACCGCTATATGTTCAGTGCAACAGTCCGTTCGGATGCTTCTTCACGTCTGGCTAAAGGACACCAGTGGCATACTTATCCTGCTGTATCTGTAGGCTGGAATATCAAAGAAGAATCTTTCATGGATAACGTAAAATGGCTGGACCAACTGAAAATACGTGCCGGATACGGACAGACTTCAAATCAGGCGGTTAATCCTTATTCTACCTTAGGAAGCCTCAGCACCCGTCCGTATAACTTCGGTCCTACAGGATATGCAACCGGATATTACGTATCAAGCCTTCCTAATGCAGAACTGGGTTGGGAATATTCTTCTACCTGGAACTTCGGTTTGGATTTCACCCTCTTCCAAGGACGCCTGTCAGGTACATTGGAATACTACATCCAAAAGACCAATAACCTGTTGCAAAGCGTGAACTTGCCTGGCACTACAGGTGTAGGAAGCTATATGGCAAATGTCGGAAAAACCCAAAACAAAGGTATCGAATTTACGATCAACGGCACTATTTTAGACAACTACAACGGATGGACGTGGGATGCCAGCCTCAATATCTATTCAAATAAAAACGAAATTACCGAATTGGCATCCGGTTCACTTCGTGATGAAGCCAACTGGTGGTTCGTAGGCTATCCGATTGATGTTATCTACGACTATGAAAAATTAGGGCTTTGGAATGCAGACGACCCCGATGCACAATACCTTCAAATCTTGGAGCCGGGCGGAAACCTCGGTATGATTAAGGTAAAATATACAGGAGAGCGCAATCCTGACGGAAGTCCGACACGTGCCATCGGCGCAGAAGACCGTCAGATATTGGACACCAATCCGAAATTCCAAGGAGGTTTCAGCACCCGTGTTGCCTATAAAGGCTTTGACTTGAACATCATCGGCGCATTCAAATACGGAGGTATCCTTATCAGTACATTACACTCTTCAAGCGGCTACCTGAACATGTTGAGCGGACGCCGCGGAAACGTAGATGTAGACTATTGGACAGAAGAAAATACCGATGCCAAATATCCGAAGCCGGGCGGTATCATGAGCAGTGATAATCCTAAATACGGTTCTACATTGGGATATTTCGATGCTTCTTATTGGAAAATCCGTACCATAACCTTGGGCTACACGTTCGACAATCAAAAGCAAAAATGGCTGAGAGATTTAGGCGTAGACAATTTACGGGCTTACTTTACCGTACAAAATCCGTTCGTCATCTGTTCTCCGTTCCATAAAGAGACAGGCCTTGACCCCGAAACCAACTCGTATGCAAATGAAAACGTTGCCGTTGCTTCAGGTCCTTCCCGTTTGCTGACCGTAGGAACGAACTCTCCGTCTACACGTAATTATTTATTCGGTATCAGTTTAACCTTCTAATTAGAAAGACATTATGAAAACAAGACTATACACTAAAATGAAAGTTGCAGGAACCGCCGCATTGGCATTGTTCTTTGCCGCTTCCTGTTCGGATATACTTGACGAACAGCCGCGTAGCTCCTATACGCCGGATTTCTTCAACACCGAAAGAGGTGTAGAAGGAGGTATCACTTCCATGTATGCGCATCTGCGTAACATTTACGGACAAGCCTATTACTACAATTCTTGCCTGACCGGTACAGACGAAGCCACTTATGCCCAAAGTGCAGACGGAAACTTCAAGGATGCAGACCTTTCGGGTGTCGGCAATCTAAACGCCAGTACAAGCCGTTCGGATGCTATTTGGGGAGAATCTTTCTCTAATATCAATACGGCTAACGGAGTCATTCAAAACGGAACAGCAGCCGGAGTTGCCGAATCTTTGCTTGCCGAAGCCCATTTCTTCCGCGGATTCGACTATTTCAATCTGGTACAGACTTTTGGAGGCGTACCTTTGGATTTAGGTTCCGGAGAATTGGCATTCAATATCACCGCAGTACGTACCTCGGTACGGAATACGGTACCTGAAGTATATACCTGCGCTATTTTCCCGGATTTGCTGAATGCAGTCGAGAATTTGCCGGATAATCCGCGCGTGACCGGCGGTGTTTGTAAAACTGTAGCCCGCTTATTTTTAGCAAAAGCTTATCTGACATACGGCTGGTGGCTGGAAAATCCGAATAATATCCCGACCTATCCCGAATGCCAACGTACTGACCCTGACGGACATGATGCCAATTGGTATTTCCAGCAGGCATACAACATTGCCGTAGAAGGCATCAACAATCCTGGTCCATATAGCCTGCAAGAATATTACTACGACATTCATTTAGGTTCGAACGACCGTAACTCGGAAATTATGCTCTATGCCGACCACACGCAAGAAGACGAATATTACAATGGCGGTAGTTTGTCATACGGTTCTGGAGGTGCTCCCGATAACTTTGCAGGCTGGATGATGAACTGGAACTATACCAATATGCAAGCAATAGGCGTCAAAGCTGATGGAAGCGAAGTCACTATCAATCCGCTCCGCCGTGTGGCAGAACAGGCTTATGGACGTCCATGGACCCGTATGTGCCCGACATTAGGGGTTATCACAGAAACTTTTGCCGACAAGACCAACGATTCCCGTTATGACGGTACATTTACAACTGTATACCGTGCCAATTGGTCGAAGGAACTGGCAGCAGAAGGTTACCAATATGTTAAAAATGCAAACGGATTACGTGTGAATGATGGAGAGCCTATCTTGACTTTCCTTTTTGAAGAACCAGATACTGAGATCACTTATCCTACTGGAGGAGGTAAAAACACAATGGGAGCCGGAACACTTCCGGGCAGAGCCGATTACGTTGTTAACCCAAGAGGCATCAGCCGCCTGATGTATCCGTCACTTTGGAAACTGGGTCCATACCGTACAGACAATGGAACAGGTCCAGGACAACCGAATGCAGGAAGTACCCGTCCGTTTAATATTGCTAAATTCTCTGAATTATACTTTGTTGCTGCAGAAGCGGCTGTAAAAGGCGCTACAACCCAGAGCGGCATGACTGCAAGAGACCTGATTAACGTCATCCGTGCACGTGCCGGAAAATGGAGATGGAGCAATAGCGGAAACTGCGAAAAGATAGAAGACCATAGTGCTGAAATGATTGCAGCAACTCCCACTACGATTGACATTGATTACATCTTGGCAGAACGTTCGCGCGAATATTACGGCGAAGGTTACCGTTGGCTCGACTTGGTTCGCACCCAAAAATGGAGAGAAGTGGCTGGCACTTACGAAATTTGCGGAGACCAGGCAGGAGACCACACTCCACAAACCTTTACCCGAACCATTGAAGACTTCCATTACCTGCGCCCGATACCGCAAGGACAATTGGATGCCATGACTATGAGTGATGCAGAAAAAGCTGCATACCAGAATCCGGGATATTGATTTATATCGAATAAAACGATGTAATTATCATTGTGTTTTTTGTTCTCTAAGCTAACCAAAATCTGCCACTCTTTGTGATAAAGCGTGGCAGATTTTCTTTTTTTGTTGCTCACCTAAAATTATTTATGTACTTTTGGAGAAAATAACAAATGAATCATGAGCAAACGGATAGCTGAAATCGATTACTTGAAATGCGTATTCATTTTATTGATGATTGCGTTTCATCTGGTATTTTTCAGCGATAAGTACCCCTGGATAAAACAATGGGTATATACTTTCCACATGCCTGCCTTCCTGCTTCTTTCGGGATACCTGATGCGCATAGAAAAACATCCGGGCGATTTTTTTCGGATGATGTTCTGGATTCTTATCCCCTATGCGATTATGGAAACCGGTTATGTCATTATGTCTGCCGTTCTTCCAGTACGTGAAAAAGTAGACGCATTAAGTGCCGGACTGCTCATAGAAAAATTATTCCTGCATCCTATGGGTCCTTATTGGTATCTGCATACATTCATGCTTTGCGGATTCGTGTATTACGGAGTGTTCCATCCGAAAGGGAAAATAAACGAACTGTCCCGTTTGATTCTGACAGGTGTATGTTATGCCATTTTGGCGGAATGCTTTCAAGTCGTATCTTTGCCCAATGCCTTGTATTTTCTTGCAGGCATCGCTATCCGCCACGGAGGTCTGAAGTTTACATCTTTTTTCCGTCCTTCTTTTTTCGCCATTATCCCTTTAATTTGGTTAAGCACATACACGACTAACCTAGACCGTTTTACTCTAGGCGGAGCAGCCATTGTTTATCTGATAATCAGCTTGCTTTTAAGCATTTATCCGATATTACCTTTGCATTTCAAACAATTTGCATCCTACATCGGATCGCATACCTTGATACTATTGGTATTTTCTCCAGTCTTCACCATGCTTTCCAAAATCTTAATTCCTTTCCTTGCATTCGACAATTCTGGAATCATTTTTTTGATAATAGCCATGGTGATAACGGTTTATGGTTCATTCGGCATAGCCTGGTGCATGGACCGTTTACACATTTCTCCCTATTTCTGGGGAAAAGAGCAAATACTACAACCTTTTCGGAAGTGACAAATTGGCATGTTCGTCTTTTGGCACTTCTTTTGCGGAAGAATAAATGAAGTTGAATATAAATAACCCATTAAATAGTACGATTATGATTTCAGAAAAATTACAAGACGCGATGAATGAACAGATCACAGCAGAAATGTGGTCTTCTAACCTGTATCTTTCGATGTCTTTCTATTTGCAAAAAGAAGGATTTGACGGTTTCGCTCATTGGATGCGCAAGCAATCTCAAGAAGAATTGCAACATGCATACGACCTTGCAGATTATATCGCAAAGCGTGGCGGTGCAGCTAAGGTAGATAAAATCGATGTCGTTCCGCAAGGTTGGGGCAGTGTGTTGGAAGTATTCGAACACGTTTATAACCACGAATGCCATGTATCAGAGTTGATTGACAACTTAGTAAACGTAGCTTCTGGAGAAAAAGACAAAGCTTCACAAGATTTCTTGTGGGGATATGTCCGCGAACAGGTAGAAGAAGAAGCTACCGCTCAAGGCATTGTCGACAAACTGAAAAAATGCAATGACTATGCCGGCATCTTGTATTTGAATGATAAATTAGGCACACGCGAATAATTCATACCGCTAAATGATTGAATACAGAGACACAGAAGCATAGGGTATATCAATTCTCTAAGTCTTTATGTCTCTGTATTTTTTATTCCACTCGTTATGACAATTACCGATTTACTTCGACGAACAGGACGTTGGTGCTGCCGTTTCCGACATCGGTGCGGATATGGGGTACACTCCCCCTCTGATTTTTTCTTAATTACCTTTGTTTTTTATGAAAAAACGCCGTATTACGCTTTCCAATCGTTACATTATCTGCGCGAAGATTTAGAGTATCTGCCTCATTATCGGGAAAAAACAGACCGGCTTCTATTCCGGATAGCCAATTATTGGCAACCTGCTTCCATGTTGGAAATAGGTACAGGAAGCGGTTTGCAGACACGTTACATGGCAGAAGCGAAACGAGTTCCTTTCATCACATTAGATAAAGGAGAAATCAAGCCCAATGTCGTCAAATTCCTTTCGGGATGTAAAGAGGTTGTCTGTCAAAACGGGGATATCCTTCAGCTATTGGATGTGATATTGTCAAATGCCAGTTTCCCGGAACTAATCCATATCGGGCATACTTCTTATTATAAGGAGATCTTCGAACGTTTGCTTCCTCACGTAACAGAACGTACATGTCTTATTATAGGCTCTCCTTATGCAACACACGAAAAGAAAATATGGTGGAAACAGATTATAAATGACTCTCGTACAGGAGTTACATTTGATTTATATGATATCGGATTAGTCTTCTTCGACAAAAAACGAGTGAAAGAACACCGCATTGTCAACTTCTTTTAAAAGCAATGACCATGAAAAAAAGTCTGATTTATACACGTACAGGAGATAAAGGCACAACTTCATTAGTAGGCGGGACACGTGTACCTAAAACCCATGCACGTCTGGAAGCCTACGGAACCATTGATGAATTGAACGCCCAAATAGGATATTTAATTTCGCTATTGGAAGAAGAAGAATATAAAAGCTTGTTACAATTCATACAACATAAACTATTTACTTTGGGGGCTTATTTGGCTACAGACACTTCCAAGACCGATTTACATACAGGAAGCAATATTGTCCCTGAGGATGTAAAACGGGTAGAACAAGCCATAGATGAATTGGACGCTTCATTGCCCGAACTCCATGCTTTTGTTTTACCGGGAGGCTCAGCTCCCGCATCGGTTTGCCATGTTTGCCGGACAATATGCCGCCGGGCAGAACGGCGCATTTTATCATTGGAGGAAGTGGAAAAAAATTGTGAAATAGATGAAAATGTGAAGCAGTTTGTCAACCGTTTGTCAGATTATTTGTTTGTTTTATCAAGAAAGTTAAATCAATTAACACAGCACGATGAAATTTATTGGGATAAGAGTTGCAAATGAGATAATTTGTTATACTTTTGTGACTCAATAACACGAATATAAACTTTATAAACTGAAAATACTATGTATTGGACATTGGAATTGGCCTCAAAACTGGAAGATGCACCATGGCCTGCAACAAAAGACGAGTTAATCGACTACGCAATGCGTTCAGGAGCTCCTATGGAAGTGATTGAAAATTTGCAAGAAATGGAAGATGAAGGCGAAATATATGAAAGCATTGAAGATATTTGGCCTGACTATCCCAGCAAAGAAGATTTTTTCTTCAACGAGGACGAGTATTGATTAAAAAAATTCGTATGCTAAAAATGGTTTAGTGAAATTAACGGGAGGCAGAAATGGTTTTGCTTCCCGTTTTTTATTCTTACAAAATAAAAGCCTGTTTTCTTTTCCCTAAAAGCATAAAATACTGTAAAAACGAGCAAAGTGTAAAAGTTTTATCTCATATTCACCCGATTACTTCAATATAATTCGTATCTTTGCGCGCGATTTATAGCGAAAAATTACATTAAAACTTTATTTATGATCAATCCTATTGTTAAGACGATCGAGCTTCCTGATGGCAGAACCATCACGCTCGAAACGGGAAAGCTGGCAAAACAGGCAGATGGTGCTGTTACGCTGCGCATGGGTAACACCGTGTTGTTGGCTACTGTTTGTGCCGCAAAAGATGCAGTTCCCGGTACAGATTTTATGCCGCTTCAGGTAGAGTACAAAGAGAAATATTCCGCATTCGGACGTTTTCCGGGTGGCTTCACCAAACGTGAAGGCAAGGCTTCGGATTATGAAATCCTTACTTGCCGCCTGGTAGACCGTGCGTTGCGCCCCTTGTTCCCTGATAATTTCCACGCTGAAGTTTATGTGAACATCATTCTTTTCTCTGCCGATGGCGTCGATATGCCTGATGCATTGGCAGGACTTGCCGCATCGGCAGCACTTGCCGTATCGGATATTCCGTTCGGCGGACCTATCTCGGAGGTTCGTGTCGCACGTATCGATGGCAAGTTTGTTATCGACCCGACTTTCGAACAACTGGAGCAGGCTGATATGGACTTGATGGTGGCGGCTACGTATGAGAACATCATGATGGTAGAAGGCGAAATGGATGAGGTAAGCGAACAAGACTTGCTCGAAGCCTTGAAAGCCGCTCACGAAGCTATCAAAGTTCATTGCAAGGCGCAGATGGAACTGATGGAAGAAGTCGGTTCTACCGTAAAGCGCGAATATTGCCACGAAGAAAACGACGAAGACTTGCGCAAGGCGGTTCACGAAGCTTGCTACGACAAGGCATACGCCATTGCTCAATCGGGCAATAAGAACAAGCACGAACGCGAAGATGCCTTCACCGCTATCTGCGATGAGTTCAAGGCTCAGTTCACCGAAGAGGAATTGGAAGAAAAAGGTCCGATGATCGACCGTTATTATCACGATGTGGAAAAAGAAGCGATGCGCCGTTGCATCCTTGACGAAGGCAAACGTCTGGACGGACGTAAGACGAATGAAATCCGTCCTATCTGGTGCGAAGTAAGCCCGTTGCCTTATCCGCACGGTTCGGCTATCTTCACCCGTGGCGAAACCCAGTCGCTGAGTACCGTCACATTGGGTACGAAAGCCGACGAGAAAATCGTGGACGATGTACTCGACCAACACAAAGAACGTTTCTTGCTTCACTATAACTTCCCTCCTTTCTCTACAGGCGAAGCGAAAGCGCAACGTGGTGTGGGACGCCGCGAAATCGGTCACGGCCATTTGGCATGGCGCGCGTTGAAGGGTCAGATTCCTGCCGATTATCCGTATTGTGTACGTGTGATGTCTGACATCCTCGAATCAAACGGTTCTTCTTCTATGGCTACGGTATGTGCCGGAACGCTTGCCCTGATGGATGCAGGTGTGCCTATCAAGAATCCGGTTTCAGGTATTGCAATGGGATTGATTAAGAACGCCGGAGAAGATAAATATGCAGTCTTGTCGGATATCTTGGGCGATGAAGACCACTTGGGCGACATGGACTTCAAGGTAACCGGAACAAAGAACGGTATCACCGCAACTCAAATGGATATCAAGTGCGACGGATTGACTTACGACATCTTGGAAAAAGCTTTGCTTCAGGCAAAAGAAGGCCGTGAGTATATCCTTGGCAAGCTGACCGAATGCATCGCAGAACCGCGTCCGGAACTGAAGCCGAACGCTCCGCGCATCGAAACCATAACGATTCCGAAAGAATTCATCGGTGCCGTAATCGGTCCGGGCGGAAAGATTATCCAGGGCATGCAGGAAGAGACAGGCGCTATCATCTCTATCGAAGAAATAGACGGTGTAGGACGCATCGAGATTGCAGGTACGAACAAGAAATGCATCGATGATGCTCTGCGTATGATTAAGAGCATTGTAGCCATCCCCGAAATCGGTGAGGTTTACACAGGAAAAGTCCGTTCGGTTATGCCATACGGTGCTTTCGTTGAATTCCTTCCGGGCAAGGACGGCTTGCTTCACATTTCTGAAATCGGTTGGAAACGTTTGGAGACTATCGAAGAATCAGGTCTGAAAGAAGGCGATGAAATTCAGGTAAAACTGATGGATATCGACCCGAAGACCGGCAAGTTCAAATTGTCTCATAAAGTGTTAGTGCCGAAACCGGAAGGTATGGCTGAAGAAAAACCGGCTCAGAACCATCATCCGAAACGCGAGCATAAGCCTCAAGGTCACAAAGAAAAATAATACATTTCTTTATAAAGCAATAAAAAAGACTGTTCTTCTATAAGGGCAGTCTTTTTTTATTGCCTATAATCCTCCAAATTCTTAAAAGGAAACTCATAAGAAGAGGTCTCCGTTAACGGCAGATTCTCACGAACCCAGCAATTAACAGAGACCTAAGAAAAGCACAAAACTTACAAATAGTAATTACCAACCTAAGAATTCAGCATCTGCAGTTCCCCAACCTGGATTCTGAGTCAAGACACCATTAGAAAGATCAAGCTGAGCCTTTGGTATAGGCCAGAAACCACCTGTTTCTTGATAACGCTTAGCAAAACCGCCACCAAACTCTTGCATTGTTGTTTCTGTTCCCAGATTATTTATCTTAACACCAATTTGCTTTTGTAAAGCAGGCACGACATCGTTCCAACGCATCAGGTCAAACCAACGTATTCCTTCAAATGCCAATTCATGACGACGCTCTTTCTTCAATGCATCCAAGCTATAACCAATTGCCGGTAATCCGACACGAGCACGTACTTGATTCATCCCATCGGCAGTTTCTGTCAATTCTGAATGCATTAACAAGACATCAGCATAACGCATCATAATCAAGTCTTGAGTTTGACCTAACTGATTGTTATTCTGAGCTCCATACATCAAACTAGAATAAACAACCTCACTTCCACTTGCATCATAAGCCAAGATACTCATGTATTTCTTTTGCAAATATCCTGTATATTCCATTTGGTCCTTTGCAGGATTTTGGTCATATTCAATTTCTTCCGGATCTCCAATTACAATGATAGAAGCTTTTATACGTGGGTCGTCCGGTTCTTCCGTTACCCAGTCATCATATAAATTGGGGGTAACAGTTCCACATCCCCAACCTTGTCCGAACGGGAAAGCATTCTGACCGCGTATGCCATAGAATAACGGGAACATATTTGACAAACTAACGTCATTCCATGAACCATATACATTATATTTCGTAGCAAACAAAACTTCTGTATTTACATCTGTTTCCCATGCCAACGGAGAGCCGTCGATGGCTGTTTTACCTGCTGTATATGGATAATCATTAATTGTGTACGAATTAGTGTAAGGCCACAATTCACGGAAATCATTTACCAAACTATAACCTCCATTTGTCATACAATCTTCCAGCCAAGTTATTACCTGATCTTTTGTCACGCTTCCGCCATCAGCCAAGGGCAAAGAATCCTGCTTATAGTATCCAGTATAAAACAGAAACACACGTGCCATATAAGCTTCTGCTATATATTTTGTCGCATGTCCCGAAAAACTAGGATCATACGGTTTGTTCGGCATTGTTTCAATACAGTCTTTTAAATCTGTAGCAATCTGTGCATAAATTGCATCTGCTGAAGACTTTGGAAGATTTTCTGCTGCAGAAGCAAGCGGCATCGGTACTTCTCCGAATATTTGTGCCAAATCAGAATACAGCAAAGCACGCATGAATTTAGCTTCACCTATAGCTTGATTTTTTGCAGATTCATCTACCCAATCAGTAATGTTCCCAACCATTTCCAGCATCATATTAGCCCGGAAAATACCTTTATAACATTCTTCCCAAAACGGTTCGAAAGCATCTACACCTACATTCAACAGTTTATCTGTCATTTGGAATGCTTTATCGGCAGAACCACCACCGCCAAATCTATCATCAGATGCTGCTTCCGCTACGTAGTAGATATTTACTGTATGCTGGCGGTTTATATGATTTAATGTAGAATAAATGCCTGCCAGCATCATATCAATATCAGCTGATGTTGTAGGAAAATTGCCGGTTGTTTTTTGGGTATAATTTTCTGTATCCAGAAAATCTTCACAACTGCTCAAAGTTGTCAACCCAGCCAATGCTGCCATTGCAGCTATATAAATATATCTTTTCATATTCACAATCGATTTAGAATTTAAGATTTACACCAACCATATAAGTACGAGGGCTTGGATAGAATCCCAAGTCAATACCTGATGCCCATGAATAAGAATCGTTACCACTTGAACCGACTTCCGGGTCCATACCTGAATAGCCTGTAATGGTAAAGGCATTGATTACAGATACATACAAACGTGCTTGTTGTAACGGCATCTTCGGGAACAACGACTTAAAGTCATATCCCAATGTAATATTCTGTGCACGTAGATAGTTACCGTCTTCTACGAAAATATCCGAGAAGTTCTTCCAACTTTCACTACTTTCCAAACCTTCAATAGACGGCATTGTATTAGAGGTCCCTTCGCCATGCCAACATTCATATACATCTGTTGTAAAGTTTTGCTTCGGCTCACCTAAATACTGGCGGTAAGACTTCACAATCTGATGTCCGAAAGCACCGTTTGCCGTGAAAGAGAAATCGAAACCTTTATAAGCCAAATTAACAGAGAAACCCAAGCGGAAATCCGGATTCGGGTCACCGATCATCGTTTTGTCCGCATCGGTAATTTGACCGTCACCATTTTCATCAACAAATATCAATTCGCCCGGAGCTGCTGTTGATAATTTTGCTGAAGTTGCATCTACTTGTGCTTGATTTTGGAATACACCTGCTGTCTTATATCCCCAGAAATAACCAATAGGATAACCAACTTGTGCACGATAAATTTCACCGCCACTCATTGCTGTAAGTACATCACTTGGACCATGAATAATGCCTTCTGAATTAGCAATACGGGTAACTTCATTCTTATTGTAAGACAAGTTAAAGTTTACTCCATATCTGAAATCCTGTACCATATCGTTCCAGTTCAAAGCTACTTCAAAACCTTTATTTTCCACATCACCTCCATTAATATAAGGAGCACCTGTTCCATAACTTGCCAAAATCGGAGCTTGAACCAGCCAATCTTTTGTCTTCTTGATATAATAATCGAATGCGAAGCCCAAACGTGAACGGAAGAAACGGGCGTCAATACCTAAGTCTAACTGTTCTGAAGTTTCCCATGAAACGTCTTCATTAGGAAGGATATTTGCATACGCACCGGTAGTCTGTGTAATCTTGTCTGTTCCAAACACATACGAGTTCTGTGAATCAAATGCAATTGTTGCCAAATACTGGAAATTGGTGATATCCGAGTTACCGTTTTGTCCCCAGCTTGCACGAATCTTCAAGAAATCCATCCAATCTTGTATATCTTCCATAAACGGTTCGTTACTCATTACCCAACCTGCTGAGAATGAAGGAAAGACGCCCCAACGTTTTCCACGAGCAAAGTTAGAAGAACCATCGGCACGCACCGTAGCAGAGAACATGTATTTCTCCATATAATTGTAATTGGCACGACCAAAGAAAGAAGCCAAACGACCAGCAGTTTGAGGACCGCCACCAACGGTTGTTAAACTTGAACTGATGCCTTGTGTATTATTCAAATAGGCATAATCAAACAATCCAGGGAACAATGAATTGGCATTTGTTGCAGATACGGTTTCACCGATACCCCATTTTTCCATTGACTGACCGATAACGGCATCGAAAGAATGCCCGTTCTTTTCAAAGCTATACGACAATGTATTTTCCCAAGTCCATGCCATACCCATACTTTGATCTTGAGAAACCTTATCATTTGAATTTACACTAGCAGATGCCAACTGGAATTTATCGGTATATGAACGATAAGAAGAACCTTCGTAACGATATCCGAAGCTAGTGCGGTATTTCAAGTTCTTGATAGGTTGGATTTCCAAATAGAAATTGCCACGGAAAGCGTGATTACGGCGTAAGTTCTTGCCTCTTTGATAAACCATTGAAGCAATCGGATTGGCTGCATTAGCATCAAAAGCCCAACCTTCTGCCTGTTGGTCTGCATAGTCATAATAATTTCCTTCGCTATCATATACAGGCATCAAAGGATTGGCAACTAAGAAATTGTGCACGTCATTCCAATAGATGTTACCAATACCGATACCAGCCCGTTCTGTATAGCTGTACAGCATATTTTCACCGAATTTGATGACATCAAACTCATCGTTCTTTAAAACGACATGGTCTGAATTCAAACGTGCGGTATAGCGGCTGTAGTCCGGTTGAGTCGGAGCACCAATCGTACCTTCCTGACTTGTATATGAAAGACCTATTGAAAACTTGGAAAGTTCGTTACCGCCAGCCAAATTAAACGAATGGTTTTGTGTCGGCGCATTATTGTTTTCAGCTTCTTCCAACCAATTTGTACCATTCCATGTGCCATCCATAATCGAATCATACAAATAACCCGGAAGCAAACTTTGCCAGTCGTATGCACCGTCTTTGCGGTCCATAATTTCCATATATTGGCGTGCGTTCAGCAATTCCGGTTTCTTGGCTATCTGCTGCCAGCCATAATAACCATCATAGGAAACCTGAATCTTACCTTCTTTTCCCTGACGGGTAGTGACCAAGATTACACCGTTAGCAGCACGGGCACCGTAAATCGCAGCAGAAGCAGCATCTTTCAAGACATCGATAGATTCGATATCCGATGGGTTCAGCATATTGATATCGCCTCCGGCTACACCGTCAATTACATACAACGGTGCAGAGGAACCGATAGTACCCATACCACGTACATTTACTTTATAACCTTCACCCGGCATACCTGAACTTTGCGTAATGTTGACACCCGGGCTCTGGCTCTGCAAAGCACCCAACGGACTGACGGTGTTCAGTTTCTGCAGGTCTTCACCTTTTACTTGTACGGTAGCTCCGGTGACCAGCTTTTTCTTCTGGACACCATAACCTACTACCACCACTTCGTCCAGCACTTCCGTGTCTTCTTCCAATGTAATGTTCAATGAAGTTTGTCCAGCAACCGGGATGTCCTGAGACTTATATCCCACAAAAGAAATTGTAAGTACCGCATCCGAAGGAACTTCCAATGTAAAGTTTCCATCGAAATCGGTAATTGTACCGTTCGTAGTGCCTTGTTGTAATACACTGGCACCAATTACACTTAGTCCTGTAGCATCTTTTACTACACCTTTTACTGTTATTGTCTGTGCCAATGCCCAAACTGGAACCAAGCATAGTAGAAACAACAGCCCTAAGGATTTTAAACCATTTGTGTTTCCCATAACTAAATAATTTTGTAGTTTTACATAGTGTTTCTCACGTCATGACCGAATCATATATTCGGAATGACTTATTTCTCATCCTTGCAAATTTAAGCCATTTACATAATCTGCCGCTAGCCCAGATGTAACGAATGATATTATATACGTTACATGCATTTCACGTACGTTACATAAAATATCATAAACAGAACATTTATGCTGTACAGCATTAATTTGCTGGATTTATTTCCGGTTTATACGTTATATATCAAATTATATCGTGATTGTTAACATAACGAGATATGTCCATAAAAAAGGCCTCCGCCTGATAAACTTTAGAAGTCTGTCATAGCAGAGGCCGATGAAAAACACAATTTATTCTTTCACAAGAAATTGATCGTATTTTTAGTTAGCTGCATTTCCATGCATATTCGTGTTAGTTGACAATTCGGTTGACGGAATCGGCAAGCGTAAATGACGATTGTAATCAAATGCTAATGTACCGGTCAAACTTGTTTGTTCTACTTGTAGAGCATTCTTGTTTTTCAAATTGTCCAACATTTTTTCACGATCCGGATCGTTCGGATTATTATACCAACGCATCAAATTAAAGAAACGCCATCCTTCCCAATACAGCTCAACAGAATATTCATGTTTCAATGCACGACGTACACTATTGATTTCCATTCCTTCACAGATAACGGTTCCATCACTTCCTACTACACGACCAACGACCGGATGATTAGCAATAAGTTCTTCAACAGTAGGCAGTGTCCCTCCTTGCAAATACCACATTCCTGCATCAGCTCCAGTTGTATTATATGCTTCCGTATTATTATTAGCACGGTCACGCACTTTATTAATGTATTCTCTTGCTGTTGCTTCGTCATTATTCGCTTCAAGACAGCATTCTGCATACATTAGCAATACATCCGCATAACGGATTACACGGTCATTAATGCCACTACGAAGCATATTCCGGAATTCATCAATACCATATTTGCGACAACCAAACCATTTGCCTCTCCACGTAGCAAAAAGGTCTTCACCTGTATCTTGATTAACATCCGAGAATAATTTTTCATATTCAAGCCATTCTCCGTCTTCTTCACGACCTGCTTCTCCTTTCCCTTTAAACTTACATCCACCAGGGATATACAAGCCTAAATAAGCACGCGGGTCAATGATTTTACCATTTTCATCACGCTCAAATTCGTTATACAAAGCAAGTGAAGGCATACCATTCCACCATCTACCAGACACAGTCGAGTTAGGAGAGGTTATTTCAAGCATTCTCATACAGTCTTGTCCGGTTACTACCCAGCTGTTAATATCGCCTGGAGCAGCCGGATTAAATCCTCCAGTTTCAACACTCTGACTGAACTGTACCTCAAACAATGATTCTTCATTGTTTTCATTCTCTTCCGTTGCATTTTCACGATAGTTTGGTATCAGACTGTATGCTCCTGATTGGATAATCTGCCACAAGACATCTTTGGCTGCTGCCCAATCTGCATCTCCTGCACTAGCAGTTCCGTCCAATATCGGACGTCCCATATAAGCTTTAGCCAAGAAAGCCAATGCAGAACCTTTGGTAGCACGACCTTCATCTTCTGTTCCTTCGTAATTCCACTCGGTCAACAGTTCTGATGCATCTTTGAAATCCTGTATCATCCGTTGATAAATCTGCCCGGGTTCGGCTGGAGGCAACAAATAATCATCGCCACCAGTTGTCACATAGTCACGGTCAGGAATTTCATCACCGAAAAAGTATACTAAATAGAAACGGCTAAGACCACGCAAGAAAATGGCTTCGCCACGCAAACGGTCATACAACTTTTTGTCTTCAGCATCATCTAAATTAAAAGCTCCATCTTGATTTATTTCCAATCTTTCCAAAGCCAAATTAGCTGCATACTGTAAAGTATAAAGATCCTGATAAGTAGCAGACATGCTTCCCAAATCAGCATTCACTGTATATTGGGCGAGGCGTGCTGTTTCCGGTTCTCCGTTAGCAGCTCCACTTGTAAAAGCATATTCATCACTACGGGCATTCAGCATAAACGGCATCCAACGCGCCCATCCTCCTGCACGTTGCAGCATATTGTAAGCTCCATTTACAGCATAAGTCAAATGCTCTTGAGTATTATAGTAAGTCAATTCACTGTCTGCGGAAGGATTAGTGTAAACCATATTCGGTTCGCACGAGCTTAAAGAAATTAAAGCTGTTCCTAAGCAGGCACCTATATATAATTTCATTCGTTTCATGATAATTCTGATTTAGTAATTTGACATTTTAGAATGTTAACTGTATACCAGCAAAGAACTCACGGGTTGCCCAATAAGTTTCGCCAGAGTAATAGTAGGCACCATCTACACCGCGGTTCAAAGTTGAACCTGTATTTGGAACTTGTGGGTCAAACATAGAATACCCCGTAATAGTGAACGGATTCTTTACGCCCATATACAAACGCAAGGATTCTACATGAATCTTTGAAAGCAAACTCTTATCAAATGTATAACCTAATGTAATACGGTTACAACGGAAATAAGAACCGTTTTCAATGAAATAATCAGATGCTTGGGTGTGATTTCCATTCGGGTCATTCCATACAGCACGCGGAACATCTGTATTGGTATTGGCTGGCAATGTAATTGTCTCACCTCCTGCGGTCGTAAATGTTACGTCTTGAGCACGGAAACGGTCGTTCATGTCTGCCATTTGGTTTTTAGCAGCATATCCTCCCATTAATTCAGATTTCCAGTTATTGAAGATTTGGTTTCCGAAGTCTCCTTGCCATAGCATAGAGAAGTCAAAACCCTTATATTCAGCGGTAATGTTCAAACCTAAAGAGCAGTCTGGAAGAGAAGAACCGATGAAAGTCTTGTCACTATCAGAAATTGTTCCGTCACCATTTACATCTACATATTTAAGGTCACCAGCTTTAGCAGATGGTTGCAGACGTTGTCCGTCCTTATTTACATAGTTGGCTGCTTCTTCGTCTGTTTTGAACAAGCCATCAGTCTTATATCCCCAGAACTGTGCAACGGGTTTGCCTACTACACTCATTGTTACGTTACCTACAGAAGTATTTCCTCCTGCCAGTGATGCATTACTACCTAAACTCGTGATTTTATTGCGATAGAAAGAGAAATTCGGAGAGATAGTAAACTTAAAGTCCCCTATCTGTTCACGATAAGTTGCAGCAATTTCAATACCCCAGTTTGTCATACTACCAACATTCATGTTAACCGTATTGATATTTCCGGTAGAACGAGGCACTTGAACAGCTAAAAGCATATCCGTGGTTTTACGATTGTAATAGTCAAATACTAAACTGAATTTGTTGTTAAACATATCCATATCAAAGCCCACACCTGCATCGCGCGTTGTTTCCCATGACAAATCTTGATTAGCAAAATTCTCAATTAACGGCGCGGGAGCATTTGAAGCAGAACCTTCCGGATTAATCTGATTCGGACCGAATGTATAATAACGGTTATCACTTTCTACTACAGATTGGTAATCATAAAGCCCTACAGCATTGGCACTACCAATCCAACCCAATGTTGCACGAATTTTCAAATTATCAAGCCAATGTGAAGTAGCTTCTTTCATCCATTTTTCTTCACTGACTCTCCAACCTACAGAGAAAGAAGGGAAATATCCCCAACGGTTGCCATCTGCAAACTTAGAAGATTCATCTGCACGGAAATTGGCTGTAATCATGTATTTACTATTATATGAATACATTACACGAGCCAAATAAGAGAAATAAGCTTGATTAGTTTGTGAACTAATGATTGTCTGATTATCCGGATAACGGCTTTCGATACCGAATCCGCTGTATTCATTGCTACGGCCTGTAATACCTGTTGACCATCCATCAAACTTTTCAGAAACCATACCCAATACTCCTGAAAGGTTATGCTTTCCGTTGAACGTATGATCGAAAGTAATCAAATTTTCAATCACTTCATGTCCGCTGCCGCCTTTCGTTGTTGTTTGCTGGTTATAAGCTTGTCTTGAATTGGCGCCTAAATCATATTGAGGGATGATAGTAGCATCGTTATTACGTGAATAAGAATAGGTATAAGTCAAACGGTATTTCAGCCAATCGAATATCTTGATTTCACCAAAGATACTTCCCATGGTGCTGACCGAACGATTACGCAATTGTTGGTTATGAAGATACCAAGCCTGATTAGTAATATCATTTCCATCACGACTATTATTTCCGGTTAAGAAAAAGCTGCCATCTTCATTGTATACAGGTAAATTAGGAGACGTAATAAGCATATTCATCAGGGATGCTCCTGTATATCCATTTGTGCGGCTATAGTTCGCAAAAATACGTCCACCGTAAGTAATACGACCTACAGTTCCTTCTACATTCGCATAAATGTTATCAACTTTCACGTCATTCTTATGCATCTGGTCATCATTGTCAGAGTGAGTAGCACCGATACGGTAATTTGCATATTTGCTTCCGCCACTGATAGATACATCGTATTTCTGGTAATTTGTATTGCAGAAATATTCATTCCACCAATCTGTATCGCTTAAAGGAGAACTCGGAGTAGCGACTCCTGTCGGTACAATCTGGTTCCATGTCCCATTGGCGATGCTCGCTGCATCTGAAGAGTTATAATAAAGTTCGTTTACATAAACGCCGTAATCATACGCATTCAACATGTCTACTTTCTTAGTCGGAGAACCAAAGCCCGCATAAGCATTGAAACTGATTTTAGGCTTACCTTCTTTACCTTTCTTAGTCGTAACCAAAATCACACCATTTGCACCACGCACACCGTAGATGGCACAAGATGCAGCGTCTTTCAATACCTGAATGGATTCGATTTCATCGTCATTCGGAATATTGCCCGAAGCGTCAATGATTCCATCCACAACCCAAAGCGGGTCTGTACTACCTGTAATAGAAGCCGTACCACGGATACGGATTTTTCCACCCGAAACGTTTACACCGGCTGTACTTCCTTGCAATGCATCGGTAATGCCACCCGGTGATTTCAACACTTCTTTAGGACTCAAGGTAGCAATAGCTGAAGTCAAATCTTCTTTCTTCTGAGTACCATAACCTACAACAATTACATTGTCCAGCATTTGTGCATCTTCCGACAATGTCACTTCTAATGAAGTTTTTCCTGCAACCGGTATTTCTTGGGTTTTATATCCCACAAAAGAAATGGTTAATACCGCATCTGAAGGAACTGTCAACGTAAAGTTACCATCAAAATCAGAGATTGTACCATTAGTTGTGCCTTTTTGGACTACACTGGCACCGATTACTGTTTGTCCCGTAGCATCTTTCACTACACCCTTTACTGTAATGTTTTGCCCGAATGCCCATAACGGGACCATACAGAGCAAAAACAACAGTTTTAAAGACTTAAAACAATTTTCGCTTTTCATAATATTAATGTATTAGATGTGTAAAATAAGTTGTTTTTCGATGCAAATTTATAGAAATTAGTCTAACAATAGTAGCCCGAATGTTACATTTTTTATCATGTATGTTACATAAATTGCAATAAAACGGGTATTTATGCCGTATAACATCTATTTCTCAAGAAGCTTTCTTGCTATTCCTTTTATCTTTGTAACAGAAACAATTTATACCGTAACCATTAACATGAATGGATTTAAGCTTATGAAAAAGATTTTGATTTGCATTTTGTTGGTAAATTTTTGCCTGTTGCAAGCCGTTGCGCAACACGTCCCTCATTGGCAAAAGCAAGGTTCTGCCACCCAACTCATTGTAGACAATCATCCTTATTTAATATTAGGAGGAGAATTAGGCAATTCATCCGCCTCTTCACAACAGGATATCGAACGGATTTTCCCCAAATTGCAACGCCTCGGATTGAATACGGTATTAGTGCCTGCATATTGGGACTTGATTGAAGCGCAAGAAGGCACATTTGATTTTTCTTTGATAGACCAAGCCATTCATCAAGCCCGGCAAAATGATTTGCGGATTGTTTTCCTTTGGTTTGGCGCCTGGAAAAACTCGATGAGTTGTTATGCTCCTCTGTGGTTCAAGCAGGACTATAAAAAATACCCGCGTGTGCGCACCGAGTCCGGGAAACCGCTGGAAATAGCCAGCCCGTTTTCGGAAAATGTGTTTCAAGCAGATAGTAAAGCATTCTCTGCATTCATGAAACACCTTGCCGAGACCGATGGAGAAAGGCATACCGTCATTATGATACAGGTGGAAAACGAAATCGGCATGTTAGAAAGCGCGCGCGACCATTCCGAAGAAGCCAACCAATTGTTTAATGCACCTGTCCCGGACACGTTGCTAAAATACCTGAGTCAAAACCGGAAGACGCTTCACCCGTGGCTGGCAAAGAAATGGCAGGAGGCAGGCGGAAAGACAGAAGGGACCTGGCAGGAAGTATTTGGCGCCGATATGTATACCGATGAAATTTTCATGGCGTGGCATTACGCTTCGTATGTGGAACGCATGATACAAGGCGGACGGGCGGTCTATGATCTGCCCATGTACGTCAATGCTGCCATGAACAGCCGTGGACGTACTCCCGGTGAATATCCTTCGGCTGGACCGTTGGCGCACCTGATAGACATCTGGCACTGTGCCGCTCCGGGAATCGATTTGTTGGCACCGGATTTATATGACAAAGGATTTACTGATTGGACCGCACAATACAAGCTGCACAATAATCCCCTCTTTATCCCTGAAATCCGGCTGGAGCCGAATGACGGCGTACGTGCCTTCTACGTCTTCGGAGAACATGACGGTATCGGTTTCAGCCCGTTTTCGATAGAAGACGCTCCCGACACATCGGATTATCCTTTAAGCCAAAGTTATCGGAAACTAAAGGAACTAATGCCTGTCATTACCCGGTACCAAGGGAAAGGCGTTATGAAAGGCTTGCTTTTTAACCAAGCAGACAAGGAACGCATATTGGAATGGGACAACACCTTATTAATATGCAGGCATTTCTTTACCTTGCCTTGGGATGCGCGTGCGACCGATGGAAGTGTATGGCCCGAAGGCGGAGGGTTGGTAATCCGCATGGCTGAAGACGAATACCTGATTGCCGGAAGCGGCATTGTCATCGAATTCAAGAGCAAGGAAGAAGCCGCTCTTAACACTGCACAAGCCAAATTGGGAGAGGACGGATTTATGCTGAAAGGTGAAAACGAACAGGGGGCTTCTACCCATTGGAAAGGCGAGAAACGTATCGGAATCGGTTCGGTGGACCAGGTAAGCATAGCAACCGATGGGAGTTTGAACTTTATCCGCCGGCTCAATGGAGACCAAGACCACCAAGGAAGACATGCACGCATCGGAGTAGACGATTTTCAAATCCTGCACGTGAAATTATACGAATACAAATGAATATAGGTGCATCAGCCAACGCATTAGGCTGCATCATGAATTTCATACGGATGAAACTCCGGTTTCATCCGGCTAGGATCGACATGGAAGCAGGGTGCATAATGCGGACATTCCAATCGGATGCCACAAGCAAATAGAAATACCACAAGAGGCTGTCTCAAAATGAAAGCTTATTTCAATTTTGAGACAGCCTCTTTCCTTATCATACTGCCTTAAGCAGAAGCTTATTCTTCTATCGGCTGGAAATCGTCTTTTCCTACTCCGCAAACCGGGCAAACCCAGTCTTCCGGAAGGTCTTCGAATGCTGTACCCGGAGCTATGCCATTATCCGGATCACCTTTAGCGGGATCATATTCCCAATCGCATACGGTGCAAATGTACTTTTTCATAATGCAAATCTGTTTTTAAGTTAGTCACTCTTGTTATTTAATGGTATAACAAAGATAAGAAAGATTTGTTCATCCTTGTTCTTTTAATAACATATTTTTCAATTCTTCCATGCCTTCGGAAGCTCCTTTCCTGATGACGTGCACTTTTCTTCCCGAAGCGATAGCGACTTCTTTCGGGTCAATCAGATAGACGGGCACATCGGCAGGTACGTAATAAAGCAATCCCGCCGCCGGATAAACATTGAGCGAAGTTCCGATAATGACGAAGATATCCGCCTGTTCGGCATATCCGATAGCAGTTTCAATCATCGGCACCGCTTCGCCAAACCAAACGATGAACGGACGAAGCTGGGAGCCGTCACCTGCCAAATCACCCATTTTCACTTCCCATTCCTCAGGTTTCAATGTCTTAATGTATTTCGGATTGTTCGGCTCCCGGCTGGAAGTGACCTTGGTCAGTTCTCCGTGTAAATGGATAACGTGGTGGCTTCCGGCGCGTTCGTGCAGGTTATCCACGTTTTGCGTGATAACCGTCACATCGAAATCCTTTTCCAGTTCGGCTATCAGCTCATGCCCTCGGTTGGGCTTTACGTTTTGCAATTCTTTGCGGCGCGTGTTATAAAAGTCAATCACCAGTTTGGGATTGGCGGCATAGCCTTCGGGCGTAGCCACTTGTTCCACCGGATATTGGTCCCATAGCCCTCCAGAATCGCGGAAAGTACTGATTCCGCTTTCGGCACTCATGCCTGCTCCTGTCAATATTACCAGCTTTTTCATACGCAAGTTCCTCCTATTATTATAATAACCACACAAAAATAAGAAATTTTAATCGCTTATAGAAGCTCTTATTCAAAGAAAAAAGATACCTTTGCGCCGACTAACGAAAAGTAATATCTTTTAACTCAAATACTTTATGGATAAATTCAGTTACGCCATTGGTCTGGGTATAGGCCAAAACTTGTGGAGCATGGGTGCTCGTAATATTGACGTAAACGACTTTGCACAAGCAATCAAAGACGTATTGGAAGGGAATCAGACGGCTATCACGCACAATGAAGCCCGTGAAATCGTAAACAAGTATTTCACCGAACTGGAAGAAAAGGCGAATGCGGAAAACATAGCCAAAGGAAAAGCTTTCTTGGAAGAAAACAAGAAGAATCCGAATATCGTAACCCTCCCCAGCGGACTTCAATACGAGGTAATCAAGGAAGGAAACGGAAAGAAGCCTAAAGCTACCGACCGCGTGCGTTGCCATTACGAGGGAACGTTGATTGACGGAACCTTGTTTGACAGTTCTATCAAGCGTGGCGAACCTGCCGTATTCGGCGTGAACCAAGTAATCAAAGGTTGGGTAGAAGCACTCCAGCTGATGTCGGAAGGCGCAAAATGGAAACTCTACATCCCGTCTGACCTGGCATACGGAGCACAAGGCGCAGGCGAATTGATTCCGCCTCATAGCACACTGATTTTTGAAGTGGAACTTATCGAAGTATTATAATCAACAATCAAATAAACAATCAAGCAAATGAAAAAAAGTGCATTTTTAATGGCTTTGGCTATTGCTGCAGGCATGGCATCATGCGCACAAGGTCCGAAAGCCAACATGAAGAATGAAGTGGATACCCTTTCTTATATGATGGGTGTCAGCAACACACAGGGATTACAAGACTACGCTTTAGGCCGTATGGGTATTGATTCAGCTCATTATGCTGATTTCGTGCGTGGTATCGAGCAAGGTATGAAAGAAACCGATGCAAAAGAAAAAGCTTACCTTATGGGTCTGCAAATCGGCCAACAAGTAAGCGGACAAATGTTCGATGCCATTAACAACCAAATCTTTGAAGGCGACTCAGTGAACAGCCTGACAAAAGAAAACTTCCTTGCCGGATTTATTGCAGCAGTAAAAGAACAAGCTCTTGTTTCTCCTGATTCTGCAGGCATCTACGTCCGTACACAAGTAGACGCTATCAAAGAAAAAGCGCTAGAAGCCAAATATGCTGACTATAAGAAAGAAAACGAAGAATTCCTTGCCAACAATAAGGACAAAGAAGGCATAAAGGTTACTCCGAGCGGCTTGCAATACAAAGTATTGAAAGAAGGAAAAGGTGCAGTGCCTACCGCAGATTCAAAAGTAAAGGTACACTACAAAGGTACACTGATTGACGGTACAGAATTCGATTCTTCATACAAACGTAAAGAACCGACCAGCTTCCGTGCCAACCAAGTTATCAAAGGCTGGACCGAAGCTTTGACCATGATGCCGGTAGGTTCAAAATGGTTGCTCTATATCCCGCAAGAACTGGCTTATGGCTCACGTAACACAGGCAAAATCAAACCGTTCTCTACATTGATTTTTGAAATAGAATTGGTTGACATCGAAGAAACTCCGGCTAAAAAATAATCAAAGCCTATCAAAATAAAGGGCTGTATCAAAATGAAAGTGGTTTTTAGTTTGATACAGCCCTTTTTCATTCCCGCACCGCAATCCCGCTATCCGTATGAATGGTTTTACTCTCCCCTATTGGAATATTTAACACTTTAGCGGATACAAACTATGTTTTTATTTGTATCTTTGGGAAACATGAACTTTTAAAAGCAAACAGATATGAACTCAAATCCTATTTTCAGTTTGTACGTACCCACCAAGATATTGTTCGGGTGCGGTGAGATAAAGAAATTGGCTACAGAAACATTGCCCGGTAAAAAAGCAATGATAGTCATCTCAGGCGGAACATCCATGAAGAAATACGGATATTTGGATAAAGTCATAGGATACTTGACCGAAAATGATGTAGCGGCAATTGTGTACGACAAGATACTTCCAAACCCGATTAAAGCCCATGTCATGGAAGCCGCAGCTATCTGCCGTGAGCAGAAATGTGATTTTATCATCGGACTGGGAGGCGGAAGCAGCATCGACTCGGCAAAAGCCATTGCCATTATGGCATGCAATGACGGGGATTATTGGAACTACGTTGTAGGCGGAAGCGGCAAAGGACGTCCGGTCACGAAAGTACTTCCAATTGTTGCCATTCCTACAACTGCCGGTACTGGCACCGAAGCTGACCCATGGACAGTAATCACCAACGAAGAAAAACAAGAGAAAATCGGTTTCGGAAACCAGCTTACTTTCCCTACCCTCTCTATTATTGACCCGAGCCTGATGCTCACAATTCCTCCTCATCTTACAGCATACCAAGGTTTTGATGCCTTCTTCCATGCAGCAGAAGGTTTCTTGGCTAATTGTGCCACTCCGATAAGCGATTTGTATGCATTAGAAGCAATCCGCTTGCTTTATAAATACCTTCCGGTTGCCGTAAATGACGGACGCGACATTAAGGCACGTGCCAAAGTGGCATGGGCAAGCACGTTGGCAGGACTGGTGGAAGCAACTTCCAGTTGCATCTCTGAACATTCCATGGAGCATGCCATGAGTGCCTATTATCCGGAACTTCCACATGGAGCTGGCTTAATTGCCATTAGTACGGCATATTTCGAAACATTCCGCAACGATTGCATGAAGCGTTTCATGAAAATGGCAGAAGCTATGACCCAACAAAAGAGCAACCGTCCAAGCGATTTTATCGATGCTTTGGTACGGATGCAACGGGAATGCCATGTAGACGACATCAAGCTGAGCAGCTGGGGAATTAAAGAAGAAGACCTTCCCAAAATGGTGCAGAATGCACGCGAAACCATGGGAGGCTTATTCACTCTCGATCCACGTCCGCTGACCGATGATGAAGTATTGAACATTTACAAGCAATCGTATAAATAAACTTCTTATTTATCAAACGCAGAAGCGCAAAGACGCAAAGAAATTATTTTAGAGGGCAAAAGCCACAGAACATCTTCTGCAAACTTTTCTTCTCTGAAAATGTAAACTTTACGTCTTTGCGTTTCTGCGTTTGATAATTTAAAAGGAAAATCGTAACTTTGCGACATCAATTCATGACACGAGTGTATGAAAGATACGAAAGAACAATTTGAACACGTCATTGCCATTTGCCGGGACCTGTTCGCCAAGAAGCTGCACGATTATGGCGCGGCATGGCGCATCATGCGTCCTTCTTCGGTCACCGACCAGTTGCTTATCAAGGCGAACCGCATCCGGAGCTTGGAAGTGAAAGGGGTCAGCTTAGTGGGCGAGGGCATCCGTCCGGAGTTTATGGCAATCGTTAATTACGGCATCATCGGGCTTATCCAGCTCGAATTAGGTTATGCCGAGAAAGAAGACCTGACCGAAGCCGACGCGCTTGCCTGGTATGATAAATATGCCAAGCAGACGCTGGAGCTGATGTTGAAGAAGAATCACGATTACGACGAGGCATGGCGCAGCATGCGTGTCACCTCGTACACCGACCTGATTCTGATGAAAATTTACCGCACGAAGCAGATTGAAGCTTTGAGCGGGAACACGTTGGTATCGGAAGGCGTAGACGCCAACTATATGGATATGATTAATTATTCGGTATTCGCATTAATCAAATTAGAATTTGGAGAATAAGCACCTACATACGATTCTTGCCGTGTGGATAAACCTCTGCCGTTTCTTGCTGGCTGGCGTGTTCATCTTTTCCGGTTTCGTGAAAGTGAACGACCCGTATGGCTTTGCCTATAAGATACAAGACTATTTAGAGGCATGGGGCTTGCTTCAGATTACGCCCCAATTCGCGCCCTATATCGGCTCGATGGCGATGGGGATTCTTGAGTTTACGTTGGGCGTTTATCTGCTCTTCGGCATCCACCGGAAGGCGGTGTGCACGTTGTTCCTCCTCCTCATGGCGTTCATGACTCCCTTGACCCTTTGGCTTGCCATTGCCAATCCGATATCCGATTGCGGGTGTTTCGGCGATGCCGTTATCCTCACCAATTGGGAAACGTTCGGCAAGAATGTGGTGTTGCTCATAGCCGCCATCACCGTGTTCCGCTGGCGGGGGACGGGCATCAAGAAGTTAGTGACCGAGAAGGTGGATTGGCTCATCGCGCTTTATACGGTGGTCTTCGCCTTGCTCTTCTCCATTTATTGCGTGCGCGAATTGCCTCTTTTCGATTTCCGCCCTTATTATATAGGTATGGATATCAAGCGGGGCATGGAGATTCCGGAGGGAGAAAAGCCGACCGTATATGAAACGACCTTCATTTACGAGAAGGACGGAGTGGAAAAGGAGTTTACCATCGATAATTTCCCTTCCGATTCGGCTTGGACATTCGTAGATGCCGAAACGCGGGTGAAGGAACAAGGGTATGAGCCTCCGATTCAGGACTTCCACATCGTATTGCAAGAAGACGGGACCGATGTTACGGAAGAGGTGCTGGACGATGATAACTACACTTTCCTCTTGATATCGCCCCAGTTGAGGAACGCGGACGAGAGCGGCATGGACCTTATCAATGAGGTGTACGATTATAGCATGGAATACGGGTACCGTTTCTTGTGTGTGACGGCTTCGCCCGATGAAGATATCGCCGTATGGCAAGACAATACGGGAGCCGAATATCCCTTTGCCTTGGCGGACGAGATTACGTTGAAAACCATTATCCGTTCCAATCCGGGGCTGGTCTTATTAAAAGGCGGGGTCATCCTGAACAAATGGAGCGTGAACAGCATACCCGATGAATACCAGCTCCATGCGCCTTTGGCGGACTTGCCTATCGGTACGTTGACGGTCCCGAACACGTGGCATAAGGTGGCGGGCATCCTCGGCTGGTTCTTCGGTCCACTCCTGTTCCTCACCCTGTGCGATTTGCTTTGGCTGAAATGGAGCAAGAAGAGAAAAAAGAAACATGCGTATTCACCACAGGGGACACAGAGTACCACAGAGGAATAAATCAAGAACTCTGTGTGACTCTGTGCCCTCTGTGGTGAATATATAAACTTTTATATTAACCCTTTAAAACTTAAACAAAATGAGAAAGAACATTGTAGCAGGAAACTGGAAAATGAACAAGAACCTGCAAGAAGGTATTGCTTTGGCAAAAGAACTGAACGAAGTATTGAGCGCAGACAAACCCAATTGTGATGTCATCATCTGTACTCCGTTCATCCACTTGGCTTCGGTGACTCCGATTGTAGACAAGAACATCATCGGTGTAGGTGCAGAAAACTGTGCCGATAAGGCATCGGGCGCTTATACGGGCGAAGTATCAGCCGAAATGGTTGCTTCTACCGGTGCTCAATACGTTATCTTGGGCCACTCTGAACGCCGTGCTTACTATCACGAAACCGTTGAAATCTTGGAAGAAAAAGTGAAATTGGCTTTGGCTAACGGCTTGCGTCCTATCTTCTGCATCGGCGAAGTATTGGAAGAACGCGAAGCAAACAAGCAAAACGAAGTGGTAGAAGCTCAATTGGCTTCTGTATTCTCACTCTCTGCAGAAGACTTCGGCAAGATTATCTTGGCTTACGAACCGGTTTGGGCTATCGGTACAGGTAAGACCGCTACTCCGGAACAAGCTCAGGAAATCCACGCACACATCCGTTCGTTGGTAGCTGCTAAATACGGTCAGGAAGTAGCTGAAAACACTTCTATCCTGTATGGAGGAAGCTGCAAGCCTTCAAACGCGAAAGAATTGTTCGCTAATCCCGATGTAGACGGTGGCTTGATTGGCGGTGCTGCATTGAAAGCCGCTGATTTCAAAGGCATTATCGATGCATTTAAATAATCTTTTATAGATACAAGGTTATCTTAAATGGATTTGATTATCAGAAGATAATGTCATCCTGAACGGAGCGAAGAATCTCGTGTACATCCACGTGGAAGCGTTCGAGATTCTTCACTTCGTTCAGAATGACAAATAGAAGATGACTCTTGTCTACAAAAACATAAGACCCCATGAAATACCTATTATCTCTTCTTTTACTCTTTTTTGCCGGCACAATGTATGCCCAGCGCACCATTGTAGAAAGCCTTGAGACACGTCAGGCGGGACAGGGTACGGTAGATGTCCATCAAGATGCTTACATCGCCTCGCTCATCGGTTTGCGCTATACGGGCGGCTCGTCTTCTCCCCAGACCTTGAAGGCAAGAGGCTTCCGGGTGCAGATTTATGCGGGAAACAATTCACGTGTGGCACGGAATGAAGCCCAACGTGCGGCGAATAAAGTGAAAGAAACATTTCCGGAAATGCCGGTATATACGTATTTCCAACCTCCCCGCTGGCTATGCCGTGTAGGTGACTTCAAGAGCATCGAAGAAGCTCATGTCGCTATGCGCAAGCTGAAAGGAAGCGGTGAATTTAAAGAAGCGGCGATTGTGCGTGAACAAATTAATATACCTATTGAATAATGATTGATACAGACTTGTTGAAGTTCCCGGAAGAGAAAGTGCAGAAGCTCATGGCGCATTACAAAGAGATTCTTGCACTCTTGGGTGAAGACACTGAACGGGAAGGATTGTTGAAGACTCCGGAGCGTGTGGCGAAAGCGATGCTCACGCTTACAAGGGGATATAACGTAGACCCGAAAGAAATTTTATTGAAAGCCAAGTTCAAGGAAGAATATAGCCAGATGGTCGTAGTAAAGGATATCGATTTCTTCTCGATGTGCGAACATCATATCTTGCCCTTTTACGGGAAAGCGCACGTGGCTTATATTCCCAACGGATACATCACGGGACTGAGCAAGATAGCCCGTGTGGTAGATGTATTCTCACATCGTTTGCAGGTGCAAGAACGCATGACCCTGCAAATCAAAGAGTGCATTCAGGAAACTTTGCACCCATTAGGCGTAATGGTCGTAGTAGAAGCCAAGCACATGTGCATGCAAATGAGAGGCGTAGAAAAACAAAACTCTATCACCACCACATCTGACTTTACCGGAGCGTTCAATCAAGCCAAGACAAGAGAAGAGTTTATGAATCTTATCAGAAAATGACGCATTGTTCACTACAAATCATACAGACTAAATTAATGAATAATTAATACTAAATAGTTGATTGCGGGACATAAAAGCATCTATCATTATTCATTAATTTAGTCTGTTAATCTGTAGTGAAACTTATTAACAACACAAAAGTGGAACAAACTATTTCCCAATCATCCGGAATCCGAAAAGGGTTGACCAAGCTGGTTATCCCGATTTTTATCGAAACCCTGCTGATTATGATGCTGGGGGCGGTAGATACCATCATGCTAAGCCAATACTCCGATGAAAGTGTAGCGGCAGTAGGTGTAGTCAACCAAATCGTTTCATTTGCTTTTCTGATATTTGAAGTCATCAATATCGGAACTTCCGTGCTTTGCTCGCAATATTTGGGAGCTAAGCTACACAAAAACATGATACAAGTAGTAGGCGTAGCCTTGCTTTTGAATCTAGTACTTGGCTTGCTTATCAGTGCCATCCTTCATTTTGGAGCAACTACCTTGTTATTGTGGATGGGACTACGTCCCGAATTGCTGCAATATGGTATCGGCTACATGGAAATCGTAGGGGCATTCGCCTTCTTCCAAGCCATATCCCTTACCATATCCGCTTCGTTGCGCAGTGCAGATAAAGCCATATACCCGATGCTGGTGACCGTTTTAGTCAATATTATGAACATCATCGGCAATTATGCCTTGATTTTCGGAAAGTTGGGTATGCCAGCCTTGGGAGCCGAAGGAGCTGCTATTTCTACGGCGGTTGCCCGCGGGGCAAGCATGGTCATTCTCTTTATTATCCTTTTTCGAAAACATATTCCCAAGTTCCCGTTAGCCTATTTCCGCCCTTTCCCTTGGATAGAACTGAAGAACCTATTGAAAATCGGCTTGCCTTCTGCCGGCGAAAATATCTCTTACAGTTTCTCGCAAGTGGTTATTACTTATATGATTAACATTTTAGGGAACAACGCTTTGGCTACACGTACCTATACGATGAATATTGTGATGTTCGTCTATTTGTTTGCCATAGCCATGGCACAAGGCGGAGCCATAACCATCGGGCATTTGGTAGGACAGAAAAAAATCCGTGCCGCCTACCTGTTAGGTAAATACGTCATGCGGCTTTCTATCTTGGTCACGCTCATCCTTTCTTGCATTTGGGCAGCTTCGGGACATTTCATATTCTCATTGCTGACCGATAATCCGGAGATTATTCAATTGGGTGTAACTGTCATGCTGATAGATATTATAGTCGAAGTGGGGCGTTCTGTCAATATTTATGCAACCAATGCCCTCCGTTCAGCAGGCGATGTCAATTTCCCTTTCTACGTAGGACTGGTTGTGCAATGGAGCGTATCGGTCGGTGTCAGCTATTTGCTCGGCATTCATTGGGGTTGGGGACTGGTAGGAATGTGGTGCTCATTCCTTTTTGACGAGAACATCCGTGCCATTATCTTTGTCCGCCGCTGGAACAGCCTGAAATGGGCGAAGAAAGGATTTGTAAAATAAAACTGCGTATAGAAACGAATTAGGCTTCGATGGCTGACGGAGCCTGCTTCATCCGCCAACGAAGCAGGCTGCATCAGCCATCGAAGCCGTATGCATTTTTGTCAGCACTGTACTGACATCTTTTCAGTAATCGATTAAGAGATTTCGGCGTATCTGTATTACATCACTTGCATCAGGCGAAAATAAAAAGCAATGATACAAATCAAATCAATAATCAATGCCACCACCGACCACTTGATAAACAACTTCTTTTTCGTCACCACCCCATAGACAATGCCGATAACCGCCGATACCAAGATACCCGCAGCTACCCCAAATAATCCTTGTACGGCAAGCCCGATAAGGATTAAAAGAGCCATAGTAATCAGAATGTTATTTCTCATAAGTGTATTCTTTTATTCACCACAGAGGAGACAGAGTACCACGGAGGAAATAAATTAAAATACTCTGTGTGCTTCTGTGTTCTCTGTGGTGGATATCCTTCTATCACAAACTTGCTTTAATCGCCTTTATCACCGCCGAAGTAAACCCGTCATGTTCCAACGAATTAACTCCTTTTATGGTGATGCCGCCCGGTGTAGTGACCTTCTCAATCTCCAGCGCGGGGTGTGCATCTTCATTGGCAAGCAAAAGGCGGGCGGCTCCTTCTACCGTTTGAGCCACCATCTTCATCGCGTCTTTCGGGCGGATGCCCAATTCCACTCCGGCTTGCATGGCGGCTTGCACGTACTTTAGCACGTAAGCGATGCCGCACGAGGTGAGCGATGTGGCCGCCGCAAATTGCTTTTCTTCTATCAGCATGGCAAGCCCCATTTCGTTGAACAGGCTCAACATCATCTGCACTTGCTCTTCCGAAGCGTTGCGTGCGGCTATCAGCGTCATGCTCGCCCGTTCAGAGATAGCGGTATTCGGTATGACCCGGAACATCGGCATCTCCGGCTCTACGAAGTGTGCCAAGTTCTCGAATGTCAATCCCGCAGCAACCGATACCAATATCTGAGGCTGGCGCAAGCGCAAAGGCTTCAATACTTCTTCCATTTTCCAGGGCTTCACCGCTACAATCACCACATCGGCATCCGAAGCTTCCCGGTTGTTCGTGCTCACTTGGATAGCTGGAAATTCCGCTTTCAATGCGTCCAGCTTCGGCATACTGGGATTGGTCACGATAATGTCTTGTTCCCTTACATAATGTCCTTGTGCCAGCCCGCGGGCAATTGCTCCGCCCATATTTCCGGCTCCGATAATTCCTACTTTCATGTCAGATATATTTTTAACGCAGAGACGCAAAAACGCAAAATCTTTATTTTAGAGAGCAAAGCACTCAGAGAAAAGCGTTTGGCCCCGTGAGCTTTGCTTACTCTAAAAATAAAACCTCTGCGATTTCGCGTCTTTGCGTTTATATTTACAACGGTTTCGAAAGTTCCTCCAACGTCTTTCCCTCGTACTCGCAGATGGTCTTCTTGAACGAGTCGGGCAATTCTACGGGTTCTTTTGTCGCCATGTCATAGCCCACCATTACCGTGCGGCATTGGCATTTCAATACTCCGCTTGCCTTGTTAATGGCACGTTGAAGCAAGGTAAAGCTCTTGTGCCCCAAATGAATAACTGTTGTCTCGATATACAAATCATCGGAAAAGAACACTGGAGCCAAGAAATCGGCATTGATATTGGCTACCACAATACCCAAGTCTCTCCAATTCTTATCGCCGAAAACATCACGCATATACGAAGTCTTCGCCAAGTCATAAATGGAGAAATACGATGAATTGTTCATGTGACCGTACTGGTCTACATCGCTAAAACGGATTTGCACCGGCATCACATGCCTGTATGTTAGTTCTGTTGCCATATCATTTAAACTTTGTTCACCTCAAATATATATCTTTTTTCTGATAAACCGCAACAAGTGGAGCATTTATTTCTTATTTTTGCACACAATGCAATAAAAATCGACTAAAAAGACAAACAATGGAAAAGAAATTAAGCAAAGAAACACTCTGCGTACAAGCAGGGTGGACTCCCAAAAACGGAGAACCGCGCGTAGTGCCCATTTATCAGAGCACAACCTTCAAATATGATGATAGCGACCAAATGGCACGCTTATTCGACTTGAAAGATACCGGCTATTTCTATACTCGCCTGCAAAACCCCACCAACGACGCCGTAGCATCGAAGATTGCCGCATTAGAAGGCGGAGTAGGCGCTATCCTGACTTCATCGGGGCAAACCGCCAACTTCTATGCCATCCTGAACATCTGCGAAGCGGGCGACCACTTTGTATGTTCGTCCACTATCTATGGAGGGACATTCAACTTATTCGGTGTCACATTAAAGAAAATGGGTATCGAATGCACCTTTATTGATGCCGATGCGCCCGAAGAAGAAATCGAAAAGGCATTCCGTCCCAATACCAAATGCCTCTTTGGTGAAACCATTTCGAATCCCGGCATCAATGTGCTCGATATCGAAAAGTTCGCCCGCATCGCTCATAAACAGGGTGTACCTCTGATTGTAGACAATACATTTGCTACCCCTATCAATTGCCGCCCCTTCGAATGGGGAGCCGACATCGTGACCCATTCTACCACAAAATACATGGACGGACATGCCACCAGTGTAGGTGGAGTCATTGTAGATAGCGGCAATTTCGACTGGATGGCTCATGCCGACAAATTCCCCGGACTGACCACTCCCGATGAATCGTACCACGGGTTGACCTACGCCAAGGCTTTCGGCAAAATGGCATACATTACCAAAGCAACCGCTCAATTGATGCGTGACTTAGGCGCCATTCCCTCACCCATGAACGCCTTCCTTTTGAATTTAGGCTTGGAGACACTTCATCTGCGTGTGGCACGCCATTGTGCCAATGCCCAAAAAGTAGCCGAATGGCTGGAAGCGAACCCGAAGGTGAAATGGGTGCACTATTGCGGCTTGAAGGGCAACAAATATTACGAATTAGCACAAAAATACCTTCCCAACGGTTCATGCGGCGTCATCGCTTTCGGCTTGAAAGGCACACGTGAAGATGCCGTGAAGTTTATGGATAGCCTGAAGTTGGCATGTATCGTGACCCACGTGGCAGATGCCCGCACCTGTGTCTTGCATCCGGCAAGCCATACGCACCGCCAGCTGAGCGATGAGCAATTGATAGAAGCCGGCGTAGCTCCCGACTTAATCCGCCTCTCGGTAGGTATCGAGAACGTAGACGATATCATCGCTGATTTGGAACAAGCGTTGCAAAACATTTAATTTCATAGAACACAGAGACACGGAGACACAGAGTCTTATTTTATCTCTGTGCCTTTGTGTCTTTGTGTTTTTTAAAACATAACTCAACTAACGACATGACACCACACATTTGGTACACCCAACGCATAGACGAAACTTCAAAACTGCTTTCCCATACCAAAACACAGATTAACCGCATCAGCCTTTTGCGTGTCCTCCTTTTCGTAGCGGGCATTGCGGGACTTATCCTATTTTATAGTTTCGGCACGGGAGCGATTGTGCTGACCCTGTGTTGCACTTTCTTGCCTTTCTTTATCTTGGTAAAAGTGCATAACCGCCTTTATTTCCGCAAAGAACGCTTAGAAATCCAACTCAAGCTGAACCAAGACGAATTGAAAGGATTGGAAGGCGACTGGTCGGCTTTCGATGAAGGACGGGAGTTCATCGATCCCGAACATCCTTACTCGTACGACCTCGACCTCTTCGGACGCAAATCGCTCTTCCAAGCCATCGGACGTACCTGCACACACATCGGAAAACAGACCCTTGCCGCATGGATGCAGCATCACCTGACGGAAAAAGAGGCTATCGAGACCCGTCAGGAAAGCATTCAGGACATGAGCCAACGCACCGAGTTCCGTGAAACGTTCCGAGTAACAGGCTCGGTAAACCGTGGCACAGACTCCGATGAAGAAGAGATACGCCGCTGGAGCCGGACACCCTCTGCCCTGCAACACCTTTGGTGGGTAAAACTCTGCCTTTGGGCTATACCCGGCATCAACGTACTTCTGCTTACATTAGGGCTTTTAGATATCATTTCGCTAAGCTGGTTCGGCATGATGTTTGCCGTTTTCGTTATCCTCAGCTTCGCCCTTATCAAGCGGGTCACCCTCATTCAGGAAGCCTACGGAGAAAAGCTGAAGACCCTGAACCGCTATGCCAAGCTCATCGCTTTAGCCAAGCAAGAGACGTGGGAAACCCCTGCCTTGCGCGAGTTGACCGATAAGTTAGACATCGACGGACATTCTCCCGCCGAAGCCTTGATGCAACTTTCTAAGGAACTGGACCGCCTCGACTTGCGCAATAACCAGCTCTTGTATGTCATCTTAGAAGGAAGCCTATTCTTCCAACTACGCCAAATCGTACGCATCGAACGCTGGAAAGAACGTTACGGAATGTATCTGATGAACTGGCTCGAAGCCGTAGGTGAACTCGACGCGCTCTGCTCGCTCGGAACCTTTGCTTATAACCATCCGGCATACACCTATCCCACAATAGCCGATGAGCCTTTCCGCTTCCTCGCAAAAGACATGGGACATCCGCTTATGCCCGAAGCCCAATGCGTGAAGAATGATGCAACAATCCCTTCTCGCCCCTTCTTCCTCATCATTACCGGAGCCAACATGGCGGGCAAGAGCACTTATCTCCGCACCATCGGCGTGAATTACCTCTTGGCGTGCATGGGATGTCCCGTATGTTGCGAAAGCCTTACCCTCTACCCTGCCCAACTCATCACCAGTCTGCGCACCACCGATTCGCTCTCGGATAACGAATCGTATTTCTTTGCCGAACTGAAACGCCTGAAATGCATCATCGATTTATTGAACGAAGGCAACGAACTCTTTATCATCCTCGACGAGATATTAAAAGGAACCAACTCGGCAGATAAGCAAAAAGGTTCGCTCGACCTGATTCGCCAGTTCATGCGCCTCAAAGCGGATGGCATCATCGCCACCCACGACCTCTTGTTAGGCACACTTGCCGAACAATTCCCTAACGAAATCCGCAACTATTGCTTCGAAGCCGACATCACCGATAACGAACTGACCTTCTCCTACCGCCTGCGTGAAGGAGTGGCACAAAACATGAACGCCTGCTTCCTGATGAAGAAAATGGGGATTACAGTTAGTTGAACATCAAAATATTGGAACAGTTCGCATTGTTGGGGATTTAACAAATTAGGCAT
>ULTX01062785.1_pt1 | contig 70471 bp, 65 predicted proteins | sample 1958041 | NCBI WGS metagenome assembly ULTX01 (sample SAMEA4835747, study PRJEB28245) | human gut metagenome | biome: gut microbiome; material: fecal sample | place: Denmark | collected 2008
TATTTGCGACAAGACAAAAAAGTAGATAATGTGGAACTAAATTCTACTTATCTATACTAATACATACTTAAAAGTAGATAATATGCCAACAATCGGATTTGAAATCAAAAGGAAGTGCAAAGTCTGCGGCAAGGTTTTCGTCGCAAAGACACTTGACAGCTATTATTGTTCCCCAAAATGTGGTAAAGTGGCTTGGAAGCGCAAAAAGGATGTAAAAGATAGAAATGCAAAATTAGAAGCCATTGCCCAACAAGTACCAGACATCAGAGAATATATTTCTGTAAAGGAGGCAGTAGCAATGTTTGGGGTAGAACGTAGTACTCTCTATCGCTTAATCAAATTGGGACGTATTCCAGTCATCAATTTGGGTACAAGGCTCACGCGTATCAAACGCTCCGAAATGGAACAACTTTTCCTAAAGAGACCGGAAAGTATTACCGAAAAAGAAAAACCTGTTCCTAAAACATATAGCTTAGAGCCAGAGGACTGTTATACCATTACAGAGATTTGTGAGAAGTACCATATTAATGATAGTTCAGTATGGGCGCATGTTAGAAAATACTCTATTCCTTCAAGACAAATAGGAAACTATGTATATGTACCCAAACAAGAAATAGACAATCTATATAAATCAGAAGTAGAATGAAGAAAGCATTACCAAACACCAAAGTGACCGTCAAACTCAGGAAATCAAATTATAAAGATGAGTGGTATCTTATTATAGAGTCATACCCGGTTTACAAGCGAGGCTCTAAACGGGCAAGCCGTGTGGTTGAATCAATTAACCGAACCATATCCACACCAATTTGGGACAAGTCTTCCATTGCACGAATCTTGCCGGATGGAACATTCAATTATAAACCTAAACGTGATTTGAATGGAATCATCCAATGCCGTTCAACGATAGATCAAGAGGCTTGTATCTATGCCGACAATGTGCGTAAGTTACGGCAACATGAATATGATAGCGCAATTCTATATACTGATAAAGAGAATGAAATCGCTGCACAAAATGAACGGAGCGAACAGGACTTTATCAAGTATTTCAATAGTATTATCAGCAAACGACATCCTAATAGTTCCAATTCAATTATAGTTAACTGGAGGCGAGTGGGTGAATTGTTGAAGATTTATTCTCAAGGACAACCAATCCCATTTAAGGACATATCCGTTAAACTACTTGAAGATATTAAGATGTTTCTGTTACGTGCTCCCATGGGAGGAAATAAAAAAGGAACGATCTCACAGAATACTGCATCTACCTATTTCTCTATACTCAAGGCCGGATTAAAACAAGCGTTCGTTGATGAATATCTTACCGTTGATATAGGTGCAAAAGTAAAGGGGATAACAAATATTGAGAAGCCTCGTGTTGCGCTTAGTATGAATGAAGTGCAAATGTTGGTTGATACTCCTTGTAAGGACGATGTTTTAAAACGTGCGTTCTTATTCTCTATTCTCACAGGATTACGACATAGTGACATCCAGACTTTGAAATGGAAACAGATTCAGCAAACAAGTAAGGGTACATGGCAAGCAGTTATAGTTCAGCAGAAAACAAAAAGACCAGATTATAAGCCAGTCATACAACAAGCTCTCCAACTCTGTGGAGAACGCCCAAACGATGAAGAATCTCTCGTTTTTGAGGGATTGACAGATGCCTCCTGGATTTCACGTCCTCTGAAAGTTTGGATAGAAGCATCCGGTATAAAGAAGCATATCACCTTCCATTGCGGCCGCCATAGTTTCGCTTCGCTATTGCTGGAAAATGGTGTTGATATATATACAATAAAAGATTTAATGGGTCATACAAATGTCAGAACCACGCAGATTTATACGCACATCGTGAACGAACAGAAAGAAAAAGCAGCTAATACATTACACATCGAAAATTTGACTTTGTAGGTCATGGTGGAAACTTCCACCCTTGAGCATCAATGACTTATAACAAAGAATCATAAACGCATCATAAACACATCATAATTTACCCCTCATTAAGCACCTGCTTTTTGAGGGGTATTTTGCATCATAGATACTCTCAATGGAGAGCATTTTACTAAAAAAGAGTTTGCTCCCTCTTTTATTATCCTTTTGTGTTAATGAAGGTTAAATCTATCGGTGGTGAATGAGTGGGTAATTGGTGGCTTTCAAGCACCTATTTAGCACCCATAAACATACATATACTTTTGCGGCATTAACTCTAAAATACGAAAGATATGGCTTATAAAGTAAATTCGTTGGAGGAGATGCCAAATGCATTGTCCTACCTGATTGAGTCCGTAGAGGCTCTACAATCTAAAGTAAATGCCCTGCAGAATAAGCAGGCAAGCAATTCACCCAAGTGGATGGATATAGACGAGCTCTGTGCTTACCTACCATCGCATCCTGCCAAGCAAACGGTTTATGGATGGGTTTCAGCCAAACAAATCCCCGTACATAAAATAAATAAGGCTCTGGCTTTTCTACAATCAGAAATTGATGACTGGTTGAAGAACAAATCGCATAAGACACATGATGAATTGATGGAGGAAGCCAGACGATTTGTTGAATCCAAAAAGATTATCAGATGATGGGAACGGCTGATTATTGTTTTTCATTCTTTCGCAAGCCCATCCAGAACATCGAACCGATAAGAGCTGTAGGTATTGTGGATGTGTACCGCTATATCACCGGGCATTATGCACAACCACAAACCGAAACCTTGCGTCTGATGGCAACTTCTCCTGAAGCCAAAAGGTACAAAGCCACCCATTTTGACTATTGTACTTTTTCTGGACTATTCCGTAAACGGAATGAGAGGGAACTGATAATGCACTCCAGATTGATGTGTCTGGATTTTGATCATGTGGAAAATATTATGGAACTAAAGCAAAAGTTACTCAACCATGAGTATTTTGATACGGAATTGTTATTTGTCAGTCCATCCGGTAATGGATTAAAATGGATAATACCCGTTGACTTGAAAGGCTGGGAACATTCCCGGTACTTTAAGGCTGTTACCAACTGTATCAAAGCAACAGGCTTACCGTTGGTAGATATGTCCGGAAGTGACGTTGCTCGTTCATGTTTTTTGCCACATGATCCACAAGCATATATTAACCCTAAATACAAAGATGATGTCAAAGAAAATATTTTTCGCCCAAGATTGGGAGAATGTCCCTTCTGAAATACAGCAAACAGATATGCCAAGTATTACTCCACTATATAATAAGGTGGAGGAGGATGTGGAACATATTGTCCGGGAAATAGAGCAGCGTGCCATTGATATAACACCCAATTATAAAGATTGGGTAGAATTGGGCTTTGCGCTTGTGGACGGATTGGGAGAAAATGGACGAGAGTATTATCACCGCATTAGCAGGTTTTACCCTAACTATCAAAGGGAAGAAACCGACAAACAATATACACATTGTCTGCAATCCAAAGGACAAGGTATTACCATTCGTTCTTTCTTCCATCTTGCAAACCAAGCCGGAATCTCGCTGGCTCCATTCAACAAAGAACATTTATCCATTTTGCCAAATATCCAAAATGGAAAAACGGGTAAATGGATAAAGTCAGAGGAAGAACTTCCGGCATTTCCTGAGTGTGTATTCGATCATCTTCCCTCTTTTCTAAATGAGGTTGTCAACAATTCTATATCGCTGGATGACCGTGATACAATATTGATTGGGGCGATTGTGTGTTTGTCTGTCTGCTTTCACAATATTTGTGGAGTGTACGATGAACGCATCGTTTATCCGAACCTTTATCTGTTTGTAGTAGCAGATGCCGGTATGGGGAAAGGTGCATTGACTTTATGCCGGGAACTTGTAGCACCTATCAATCGCAATTTGCATGAACTTTCAAAACGATTGGAGCTGGAGTACAAGGAAGCAATGAACGCTTACATCAAAGGCAAGAAAGATGGTGGAATGACCATGCCAACTGAACCGCCTATGCGAATGCTTGTCATTCCTGCCAACAGTAGCGCAAGTTCTTTCCTGAAGATATTGGGAGATAATGACGGAATCGGACTGCTATTTGAATCGGAAGGTGACACATTAAGCCAGACTTTGAAGTCGGACTATGGTAATTATTCAGATGTATTACGAAAGGCATTTCATCATGAGTTAGTCAGTTTAAGCCGCCGCAAGGACAGGGAATATTGCGAAGTCAGCAATCCAAGAGTGTCAGTCGCTTTGGCTGGAACTCCCGAACAGGTAAGGAAATTGATACCTGATGCGGAAAACGGTCTGATGAGCCGTTTCTGTTTTTATATCATTCGTTTCAAGAGAGGTATAAGAAACGTGTTTGCCACAAATGATATTTCCCAATCCAAGAATGCCATGTTCAAACTGATGGGGGATAAATTCTGCCATCTGCATGAAGAATTTGTCAGACAAGGTAATTATTCCTTTTCTCTTCCCTCTGGTTTGCAGGAACACTTTATAGAATATCTAAGTCAGGTGAATGAGGAATGTTGCGACGAAGTAGATAACAAGATGCAGGGTGTAGTCCGACGGATGGGGCTGATTGCCTATCGTATAATGATGGTGTTGACTGCTGTCCGACATTTGGAGAATATGCCTCACGAATCATCTTCCTCTGACAAGACTATACAATTGATTTGCCATAAATATGACTATTCCATAGCCATGAGTATCTGCGAAACCTTGCTTTGCCATGCAGTGTTCATTTATCGAAACTTGTCAGGAAATCAGTCCAAACGTCTACAATCCCTTTCACAAGAAACGGGCATTTACGCACGAAGGAATACCCTTTATAATATGTTGCCAGAAACATTCACCAAAAAAGATTATGACGCAACTGTTTTAGCTTTAGGTGAAAATGGAAGTACGGCAAACAAATGGATAGAAGCCTTTATCAAAGATGGCAAACTAAGCCGAATAGAACAAGGTAAATATAGGAAGATTTTTTGAGTGGCAAGTTTGTGTTTTAGTGTCACTAAAAACTATGTGGCAAGCGGATAGAACTGCCACTCTCAAAAAATCAATTTATGCACATCAAAGTTTATATAAGTATGAAGGAAAAGAAACTTGGTGGTCGCCCAAAGTTGGCGAGTTACCAGAAGCGCACAAAATGTTTCCGGGTAATGTTTACCGAGAACGACTATATCTATATACAATCCAAAGCCCAACAGGCAGGATTGTCTGTCAATGAATTTTGCCACCTGGCTGCAATGGGCTGTGAAGTCGGTCAGCGCATCAGTCCGGAAATGGTGTCGGCAATCCGTGACCTTTCCGGTATAGCCAATAATGTCAACCAGATCGCCCATCAGATGCACATCTATGGTTTGGAAGCAGTGAAACAACAATGCTTTTCTATTATATCAGAAGTCAGCAGAATTATCACCCAAGTAAAAAATAACAATCATGATAGCGAAGATTAAAACAAGAGCCGATTTTGGAGGAATAGTAAATTATGCCAATGACCAAAAGAACAAGAAAAAGAGTGCCACCCTTTTGGCACATGAAGGTGTTTGTGCTATCAACAATAAAACCATAGCAGATTCTTTTCAGATACAAGCCTCTATGCGCCCGAAAGTAAAAAGTCCGGTGAAACATGTATCACTTGCTTTCTCTCCGCAAGATACCATCCATTTTCCCAACGACGAAAAAGGAAATGCGCTTATGGTGGAGATTGCCAAGAAATGGATGGAGCAAATGGGGATTCGCAACACCCAATATATCATAACCAGGCATCATGATACGGAACATCCACATTGCCATATCGTATTCAATCGAATAGATAATGACGGTAATCTCATTTCTGATAGCAACGAACGGATACGAAATGCAAAAGTCTGTCGAGCTTTAACCAAAGAGTATAAACTTTACTTTGCTCCTAAAAACAGCAAAGCCAGAAATAAAAGTCGTTTGCGTCCTTATCAATTACATAAGTATAATCTTCGTTCCTCAACTCTTGATGCTTTAGCAGCATCTTGCTCATGGCATGACTTTTTCCGTATGCTCAAAGAAAAGGGAATAGATGTACGTTTTAATCGTGCAGAAAACTCTGATAATATTCGTGGTATATCCTTTTGTATGGATGAATTTAGCATTGCCGGTTCTAAACTTGATTCAGATCTAAGTTTTAACCGTCTTTGTGCAACATTGGGTAATGTGGCAAAAGAACTTATGGTGCAACCTCATCAAACAATTGTTCCTAGTGCTGGCGGAGGAACAAGTAACGAACAGGGATGGCGGGATGATAAAGATAAGGATAAACAAAGAAACGAATCTTTTTATAAACCCTCAAAACGTAGAAGATAATGAAAGAAGATGTAGTAGCAGCAAATCTCGCAAATTTGCGTCAAAGTATCAATGAATTGAAGGAATGCGTTAATAGGCAGAATGTAACTCCAAACCAACCGGAGAAACATATAAAGGTGGATTTGGATGAAAAGACCATTTATAATGGAGTTGCCAAAAGCTTCTGTACTTGCTGGAACGATGCACTGTCAGTAGTGAAGAAACACATTTGGAATCAACAGCCGGATACATTGCCATTTTCACTATGGTTTCCAAAACTTGTTGACATATTCAAGCAAAAATCAAGGTTTCTTGAGTACATATATAGCCACGTTTGTGATTACAATCTCAATCGCATGACTATTGAGGCTAATACAGAAAACATATTAAAACGGCAGGATGAAATACTTGCAAAAATTAATGAGCTGAAACATCCAATAACCGTTATTCCACCCAATATCAATGGGATGTTTATACGGGGACATCATATAAGACTTCGATATGTTGTGGCTTTTGTAGCCATTATTTTGACGTGGGCTGTTGCCGCCTCTGTTAGTAGTCTGAAATATAAGGAAGAATCCTTTGCGCATTATTCCATGTATCGGGCGGTGAAGGAACAATATCAAAATTTGATAGAAAAAGTAGGAATAAGACTGAATATGGATACGGAATAATCACGACACTGTCCAAAATTTCATATAGTGCCCTAAAAGGGTCGTATAGCTACCCAGTTATAGTGCCTTAAACGACCCTTTGTTTCTCTTTTATGATTCTCAAGTATTCAATTAAGCATACATTTTCGATAATAGAGTTTTGATACATCCTCCTCGTACACTTGAGTCATTCTTCCTCTGTAAACTTTGCACGTGGATTGTATTCCTTCATTTTTTCTATATTGCGTTCCATTTCCTGGTAAAAGTATTCTTCAGGAAGAGCTGCAAGTTGTTTGGTTGCGCCAAGTCTATTGAAATATGTGGTGATAAATCGACCTTTATTCTCCATACCTTCACGCAATTCCTCATGGTCTGCTAGAAATTTAAGAATTCCGTTGCGAGCATTGCTTATACGGAAGAAAATTGATGGTCCCATGAAGGTAGTTCTGAAGCTATAATTCCAGAAAGCTACCTTTGTAAGACGATATTTATCAGCCAACTTATTGTCTATAGTAAGGCGAACTGTCCACCAAAGTCCTCCTAAGCCATGTCTAACCATGCCTTGCTTAAAAAACCAATGATTGATAATACTGGATTTCATGTCGCCCTTTCCCCATCGTTTTTTAAGATATGGGAAAAAAACTGTATGCGATAGGGAAATCCAAAATGTTGGATCAGCAGCCATTACATCAGGAATATCTTTCAACGCATCATAAAGTATAATTGCATCTTCATATTCATGTACATTGTCACAAAACATTCTGCTACAAATGTCATCATCTATAACAAACATTGTAGGAAGAGTTTCTTTTTCGTCATAGTTAAAAGTGTTACCATTATATGCAGAAATATTACCACTCTCTACATTTGCTTTTAACTGTGCCTCGTAATTTGATTTAAATAAAACAAGTCTACTCATCACCTTGATTCTTTAAATTTTCATAACCTTCAAACATTCTCTCGTACGGATTATTCAGTATTGCTTGCGCCAAATCAAGTGCAACACTGGGGTTAGCAAGATTGCCATCCTCATCGAATATGTCATCTTCATTGTTCCCACAAGATGCAATAGTCCGTAATTCATCCTCTATCTCTATACGGTTTCTTAAGGACTCTGCCCAATTATTATCTTTATATTCGCCAAGGGATTGTAAAGCAGTAGTTAACACATTAAGTAAGAACGAAGCGTGTAGAAAAGGCTCACTATCTATACTGTGCTGAATACTCTCGTACTTATCATAAAGGTTTGTCGGTAATTTCAAAACAATTTTCGTTCCCCCTAAATCAAAACGACTGTACTTTATACTTTCATCTTTAACTACGACGATAAAATCATCAGCAACATTTTTGACTTCCATGCTTTTTTCCTGCATATTCATCTCTATAAATCCAAGATAAGCCAAGGATTCGCCAGCAGAAATGTTAATAGTGAAACTATTGTAAAAGTCATCAAATGCAGAGTTCTTGTAGTTTGATATATCCTTGACAGCTACAACACTTAGTGTCCCTATCAACTTCCCATTGAGTCTATTATTAATTAGTGTTATATCAAAAACACCTGTGTTATTTAAAAAAGCTTCACGGTAGAAAGCTTTTCTACAATCTAACTCAAGGCAATAATTTGCAGCACCATTTTCTATAAGGCTAATGATATCTGTATTAATTGTTTTTACTTTTACCCTAAATGTTGTCTTCGCCAAATTACGATGGGTTACCTCAAAATCAAATGGCGGAATATCTATGTTATCTGATATATTCAGATTTAAACAAGGATATGGTAAAATAATATTTTGATTCAGTTGCATCTTAAATTAGATTTTGAGATTTAACATTGATATAAAGCGAATGTTTCATATTATCACTAAATTGCACCTTTAGTATATTATTTCCATTATTTAAATAAACATTACGCAATTCCATTCCCTTACATAAACCAGAACCAAAAGAATTAATAATTTCCAACTCATCATCTACCTTTCCATCTTCACCTTTTGATGATATTTGAATCAATGCAGATTTCACATCCTGTTCAGTTGTTATACAAATATTATGGATAATATGTCCATTTTCTTCACAGGCATACACTTTAAAATTGATAGGCACAACTATTTCAGCAAGTCTGTCTGAGGGTGATGCTTTTTTTATTGTATCACCTCCTTTATTTTTTCTGTTGGTTTTATTTCTGTTATTAGTTGGATTCTGAACCTTAACGTGTAATTGCCTGTTATTTTCATCTGTAGGATCAGCTTTAGCATTGCCATACTTATCAGTAATATTTCCTGGACGTGAGCCTACTAATGAATCAGGAACATTACACCTATAATTGTCTGAAAATTCAGAACTCCTAATACCTGTTTCCTCTTGACTGATATTGCTTCCTGCAATATATGCATTTCCTGAACTTTCTATATCATCTTCACTATTATCCACAACATCCTGTACAGTATACAGATACTTCCCAGCTCCAATCATTTTTAAACTGTTTTGCCCTTTAGTTTTACAGAAAGTCTCAATTTCTGCAGCAATGAATTCTCTAAGTTCATCCATTACCAACCCTGCTTGAGGCTCAATATGATTATTTATTGAATTTGTCCAATTCTTCTCATTCCATTCATCATGTGCTGGATTTTCAAGATGCTTCAGTAATCTATCTCCACAATTATTCAAACATACAAATACGCCGTACACACCATAATTGTTTATGCGCAAATTAAACTGGCTCGTACTTTTACGCATTATCATCATACACGGTAGCCTAAAGAATGTAAGACGATCTTTTTGGGCTTCCTTATTTTTTATAAGAAATAATTCCACATCACCTAACATTAATAACTTTTTGCTGACATGTTTGCATATTGGTAAAATATCTGCATTAACTACAGCATCATAGTAAGGTCGAGGATTAATTGAATTTCTTGCATTGTCAATCCTTGATGGAAATGTCACTTCCATCATTTCTAGAAGTTTGTCCTTACTGATAATCTCTTTTATTGTATTTGCCTCAGCTAACTCAACAATCAATTTACCTTTATAAATTGACAACCAGTAGTGAATAAGCACTTGACGCTTGATACTGTCCATGTCGCCATCTTCAAGTTTTCTGCCCATAATAAAGATATCAGTACCTGAACGTGTCTCACCGTTTTCATCAGGCTTTCTGATAAAACGTGCCGGAATAAATTCAGCATCAGTTACCGGATAGCCATTGTGATTATCGTAATAACCTATGTGTGAAAGCTTTTCATTACCCATTCTATGTGTAGTAAGAGAGGATACACCTTCAAAAACATATTGCCCCTCACTTGTATATGTAGATACCATCATAGTACGAATAGGAGACATCGTGAAGATTGTTGATTTGCCAAGTCCAAAGGATCCACCTCTTCCATAAGCTGTTTGGTCACCACCATGTACACCTAGCCCTCTTACAAATGCAGAAAAGTTGCACGAATCATTATTCTCATCATATGCCATACCCTTTGTATTGTAATCTGAAACCTGAAGATACGGCATTTGATTATCACCACCCATGATTTTGTTAAACAAATCTAGCATTGGCTTATACTTAGCTTTAGCAGTTTCAGGAAAAGTATTCAGACAACTTTCGATATGTGTCTTAATTTCAAAGAAATTAGTATAACTTCTCATGGGCATATTCTTAAAATCAAGTCTTACTATCACTGGCTGGTTAGAATCTTTTACAGCATCAAGTGAATTCTGGATACACTCTCTAATAAGACTATCCCAGGCACCCCTGAAATTTTGTCCAGCAGCATCTGTCGGGCCAACATTGTAATTGACCCTAGGTGCAAAGAACCATTTGCATCCCTTTTCTAAAGTATCAGACATGTATGTTTTTCTAATAAAAAGTACTTAGTTCTGTAAATAATCGCCAATAAACATTTGCTTAGCGAGGCCAAGCTTCAAGAATTTTTTCAGCGAGCCATGAATTTCGCTTTTCAATAACAGATTCATCCCAATAACGCAGACCTTGCGTAAATATTCTGCCTAGCTCCATATCAAATGAACCTGATTCCATTGCTTTTCGCTTTGTAGACCATGACGCATTTTTGAACTTCGATTTGAGTTTCTCTCTAATGATAGTAAAGTTGCCTAACGTCTTTGTTAGCACTTGCCGTTGTTCTTCACTGTATCCACTGGCTGACGGCCAGTTGCCATTATCTTTTTCTAGCATTATTTGCTCCTTTACAAATGTATTAGCATCATTATTACAATCAGAGCTAACGAATTTGCTATTGATGCGAGATTCTAACATATATAGGATTATATAGGAGTCTCTCTTTAAATCTTTTGTCTTTACCGCTTCTACAACTTCCTCATCAGATGGCATAAGAAGTGCACCACGATTATCTGTATCATTTACGTATGCCTTAAATGCATCAAGTGTATCAATCTGCTGACCAATTAGGTTCTCTGAGAACATATCACTATAGTTATTGTTCTTGCTTTTACATATAATACGTCGAATCAGATAATTTTCAAGATAACCGAAGATACGGTTTCTCTCATTTTCATTCGCAACATTCCTTATTAAATACAGAATATACGGAGTCATAGTCCATGTATCTTGCATAAACATTAAGTACGCAAGGCGTTCTATACCTTGGTATTGTACACAAACCTCATCTAGCGTTTCGGGTTTAAAAATATCAAGATAAATTTGTGCATACTTTACAATGTCCTTTACTGCATCTTCCTTGGAGATATTAAATTTGTTAATAAGATTCCGGAACTTTTCAAATTGACCTCCCATTTGACGATAAGACTTTGTTTCGCTGAGAGTTAACCCCTTCTTTATTTCAGGTTCCTGCATTTTAATAAGCATATAACGATAAAAGAAGTTCTCGATATGGCTACCGCTAAGACGACCGTTGGTTAACTCCCTTTCCCAATAGTCGTTATTTTGATTCTCAAATACTTGTTTCCAAGTACGTTCATATTCATCTACTTTAGTCTCGTCGAACAGAAAGTTCTTAAGCATTTCACCGGTAGTAAGCTTGATACCTGTACAATTGATAGTCTCAAATATTTTCTGAGCGTTTTCTCCAGATTGTACCTCTATGCATACAAGGCGAACAAAATCCGTCACAGCTCCAAAAAGAGTTTCTGGAGTAATCGCAGGGGTTCCATCAGTAGGATTTCTGACCTCATCAATACGTTTAGTAAAATATGCAAACGCATCTGCCATACGACTATTCTCTTCTACTTTATTGTATGGTGGAATCTCAAGATTTATAATCTTATTGTAGACTTGTTGATTGTTGTAGTTGGTTATCAGAATAGGTTTGATTTCACCAGTCAGACTTGTTTGCATAAAGCATCTGTTAAACAAATCGTTTCTATTCAGTGCAAGACATAAAGCCTTCATGAAAAGGACAATCGTTGTCAGACGCTGCTGACCGTCAATCACGTCAAATTGTTGTTGACCGTTTCTTCCTGCATCTTTGATAATAATTGAGCCAAGAAAATAAACCTCAGGTGTACTGTTTTCATTAACCAAACTTGCAATATTAGCAAGGTCGTCAAAAAACTGCTTCCAATTTGATTCATTCCATACATATCCACGTTGAAAAAAAGGAATTTTTAGAATTCTATTACCTAAAAATACTTGATTTATAGATACTGCTTTTACGTCCATACTATTATATATTTAATTGTTATTTTTTCTTGAGGCAAAACTACTAATAATTTAATAAGGAAATATGTCATTTCCTGTCACACTTAAACTTCAGACCACCATTGAAAAACTTTTCCTCTCTGTTCCATTTGCTTTTGTGTATCTTTTATGATTTGTTCGTACCACAAAATAACGTCACATAATTGCAATGCACAACTGTTGAGAAGATTATTAGTTCCAACTTTCTGAAGATATTCATCAAGGTCTTTGCTATTTGAATCATTTGCGGCATGACTTCCACTATTTCCTAACTGAAGTAAATTGTGTATGTTTTTAGCCATAACTTTGTTAATGATTGGAATAATAACTTTGTAATGAATGCCGTTACAATCTACATCCAAAGCAGAAAGTAATCTACTATAACCTTCTAAATTCATTTTATTATTAACGTTCTTCAAGTTTAATGGCAACAGATTATTCTTTACCATAGAGTAGAACAGATATTCTATGACCTTCCTAATGTGACCTATGTTATATATTGAAGGACTTCCGAAACACGCTGAAACAAGTAAATCCTCTAATATTTCACCAACCTGGATATTAAGATGGTGTCCATAGAGATAATTCAATGCACTAAACACATTTTTATACTGTCCAGTCCTTACCATTTGTTTTTCAGAAAGTTGAGTTTGCTCTTTTATACGTTTGAAAAGCATAAGACGGTCTTCTCTCACTGAACTGTCGTAATATTTATTAGGCCAACCACTATCCCATGTAGTTCTTGATTCTAAAACAAGGTCAGAGAATTCTCCTTCCTTTATGTCCGTTAATATATACCATGGCAATATTTTACCTTTAATAGCGCATAAAACATTAATATCAGAAAATGCCTGTGGCAAAAACTGCATTACTCTTCTTAAACTGCCAGCATGGAGTTTACTTTTGGGTTGCATTATGATAGCTGCCCATCTTGTAAAATTATCGTTCAGAGCTTTATAGGCATCATCCCAACAATCATAAGGAACAAGCTGTAAGCCAAATGAGAGCGCTTCCTCCTGGAAATCACGATGAATCAAGCCGTTACCTTCTACCCATAATATTTGCTTCAACTCATTATTCATCTCTATATTGTTTAAACATTTGTTCTGCTATATTTTTTATACTTTCTCTGAGGCTTAGAGGAGAAATCACTTCAACATCGGCACCATACGAAATAATATTTGCTATTAGTTCTTTGTTAATCTTTACCTTTATAGTAATGAAAACATAGTTATCTGTCATTATTTTCTTTTGTTCAATTTGGCTTGAATGCAATGGCTTAGTCTTGATATAACCATATCTATCTTTCTTGACTTTAATTAGAATATCCTCTACATCTGTATTTGGTATCGTAACACCTATTACATCATCAAACCATTCATCAAAATCAATACCACTATCAACGAACTTTATTGCAACATTATTTACAGAGACTATTCTATCAAGTGCATAGTTAGAAATATTTTCCTTTCCATCAACCCTGCAAAACAGAAACCAGCGATTATTATATTGGCGTAAATGGTATGGGTGTACATTTACCTCTATTTTATGCCCTTTAAAAGTCTTATATATAATTTTCTGTGGTTGTTTATGTACAATAGCCTTTGCAAGCCTTGTTAAATATTCAATTCCGACAAGATAGAAATTGTTATCAAATGAAATTACGGACTGTGCATCTAATGTCGTGTTGTTACTTAATTCTATCAGCAAATATTTCATCCAATCATATTGAGGTATCCCAGATAGTTGATCTAATGCAGATAGCAGTTCATTGAATTTGTTAAGTTTTTTGTTATGCGTGTCATATAATGATTTTGATATATCTTTATAGCGTATAAGTTTTTCACGTCCACGATACATGTCATTAACAAATTGCATATTATAGGGAGGCTGCTTTAATTTTTCAATTTCCCTTTGGAGGGTACGCTTTGATATGTCGTCTCCCAATCTAACAAGAATATCATTAAGAGTATAACCGTCTTCGTTTCTTAGAAGCTGGTCAAGTTGTTTATATCTAAAGCTTTTATCCATCAATATTATATTTGAATATTGAAACAATCAGTTAAATCTTCTATTTTAATATTATTGGCATACCACAGAGTATGGTCAATTACATTCTTTCTCCCTTCTCTCTTTTACCCTTTCCTGTCCAGGCATCTTTTTAGCCAATACACTTTCTCCAGCAGGAAAATAGATAGGAAAAACTTTATACAAGAAACTTACAATATCATTACGCTTCTTACCCATGTTGAAAAAAGCAGAACAAACAAAATACATAAGGTCTTGCTGACTACATGTATCTTTTTGCTGAATAGATATTGATGGAGCGATTATCAAGTCATGTTCTGCAAATGCGCAGGCACAGGCAAGAATAGCTTTCTGCTCTTCCTCAGTAAATACTTTGATTTTTTCTGTTAACCATTCAAGTTCTCCTTTGAGAAGTGATTTTTGCTTTTCATTTTGATGTTTTAATAGAGCATTTACATTTTTTTGTTGCTTTTCTGTCAAGGCATTTTCTAATGCTTGATTTTTTTGTTTAAGAAGATTGAATTTCAGCAAACCTGCAATGTACATACAAAAATATCCCACCGCAATATCGAATATTAAAATAAGCAGGTATTCTTCACTTGAAATTTGCGTAAACTTAGTCAAATATTCATTGATAGGAATAACGGCAAATAGCATGATGATGGCTATTACATAAAGCACTATATATCGAGTTTTATGTTTTACTTGCTGTAAAGAAGCAAACAAAAAAGCGATTACCAAAATGGCAACTATAACACAGAGTGGTATAAGATATATTCCCATAGGTCTATTCTTCTGCTTTAGGATTAATTACAATACGCCAATAGCCACCATGATCTGCTCCCTCTCTGACAAGCAATCCTTTGGCTTTTAGATTTGCAATCTGCATTTCAATGGCTCGTTTACTGACTCCTATTTTTTCCGCCATCTTATCTTGAGATATAGAGCCATCTGATATTACAAGGTCAAGAATGCTTTGTGCAGTCCGTCCCAATCGTTTTTGTTTCACCGAAGAATTTTGCAAATCACCGAAGGTTTTCACCGAAGATTTCTGTAAATCACCGAAAGTTTTCACCGAAGATTCTTCATCAATAGAGTACTTTTCGAGGCTACTATTTACCCTGTTGGCAACTTCCTCTATAGGTATCCTTCCGTTCTCTCCCCAATTCAAATTATAGAATGTGGTATAGAAAGAAATTGCTTCCGTTTGATATTGTGGTTCTTTGCCCAGCAGGAAATTAGGCAGTTTCTCCGTAAGTTCCCGCATTTTCCTTAAGCCCGAACCACGTTTCTCCATATAGTCCAATTGAGTAAACATATCCGCAATAACTGGATTACGGCGCATGGACGGCACTTTGTATATGTCCCGGTCTTGAATTTGTGTACCATCAAGCATTGCTCCTGGTGATACCAATTCTACTCGGTCATCATAGATGTCAATATGTACTTCACCACCCATTACTGTGTAATCTCTATGGATAAGATGGTTTACTAACCCTTCAAAGATTGCACGATCGGAATAGTCGGGGAGGTTAAGTCGATAGTTCGGCATCTTCACCCATCCGCTCATGGTATAATTCTTGATGAAGTCCATACCATATTTCAAAAGCAATACAAGATTTGCCCGATGTTCCACGGAACTGATAGCATCGTCTTTATAAAGTCCTGTCCAACGGGTGCAGAAAATACGTGATTGGAATACAGTGCAATTATCCACAAACAGCAATCCTGCATTGGTCAGTTTACCGTCAGATGTGACAAGTCCGAATGACTCCAAATACTTATCATTCCATTCCTGATGGGTTTGTTCGCGGAAAGTGTTGGCAAGGATAACGAAAGAATGTTTGTTGACATCTACTTGTGTAGGTAGCGAATCCCAGGTCATGTGCGTACCTTTTAATACCAATGAAAGAAGTTGTTGCGAATTGCACTCTACACTTTCATTACCGACGCGTGTATAAGCTGTACGTGTTCCGTCTTGATAATAATAATATGGTGTCAGCGTTCCCGCCTTTACTCTCACTTCAAGCAGGGTACGTCCTTCATGTTCGATCGGGATAAGTTGAACTTCCGGTACAGGGTCAAGTCTTGCCTTTATCATTTCACTGATAAAGTCGGCATCTGCTTGCGGATTCTCCAAACCTACAATCACTCCGTCATCGTTTACTCCATAGAACAAGCTGCCACCGTCCGTATTGGCAAAAGCCGACACAGATTTAAGCCATGACTTTACCTTCTTACGTTCCAGCATTTCCTTAAAATCGTAAGACGAGCATTCCGCTATTAATGTATTGTTATGAATTGGCATCGTTTTATTTACACCCTTTTATTTTAGATATTCCCATCTTTTTCTATCAATTCGCTATAATGTTGTTGATACTCTTCTTCGGAGAATCCCTCAGAACAGTTTTTTGAATGCATTAATACACGAAGATTTTCTTGAAATAGGATCTCCTGACGACTCATTTGGGAGCCAAAATATTTAGGAGAATAAAAACGATCTATTTCGGTCTGTTTTAGATTTTTATACCCTAAAGCCATAGCCATTTCAGAAAGTAAATCTAGTCTAAAAGAGTTGCTACTATCGAAATGAGGGGATTTTTCATTCAGGCTATCTAGATACTCTCTCCAAGCATGTCTGACTTTTTTATTGTCTTGGAATACTACATCAATAGTATTTAATGCATCTACCCATTCTTTAGTTATAGGATTTGACTTTCTATCTGCCATTAAAGTAAGAAAAAGTCTCATTTGAGCTTCTTTTTTAGCTTTTCTGTCTTGATATTTAATACCTAACCACCACACGATAATAGGTATTATAGCTACTGCTAAAATTTGTCCTATACCAATAATTATCTGCATACTTTCTGTATTCATTATTCTATGTTTTTGGGATTATTAGCAAAGGTAATAATAAAATAGTGTTTCTAACAGAATTCTCCTTTCTTTTTGATTTTAAGTATTCTTTTATTGATGCGTATTTATTGTGACAAGTAAATAAAGAGATCTATGAATAATACTATAATTTCTTATTGTATTTTTATGTATTTTCATTATATATTTATGAAATTAAATTGTACTTTTGCAGTAAAGAGCTGTGGTTGCTTATGGATGCTTATTTTCGGGTTTCCGCTATATTTGCAACACGTTCACGCAAGTTGCTTATACAGAGATGCTGTTGATTTTGAGGAAGTAAAATAAAATCAGAATAAGATATAAAATAAAAAGCGTGCCGGCAAAATGCTCGGCACGCTTTTTTGTGTTAATACAAGGTACAGTATGTCTAAATACTTATATCCAGATGGTATAATGAACAGTTATGGAATTACTATACGTACAGAGAAGTAATCAGGATGCATAATATGACAGGCTCTGTAACGCAAAACAGATATCACATCAAAAATGAACCTACCTGTCGCGGTTTTATACAAAAACCGCGACAGGCAGTCAATTACGCCTTTATTATTAAATCTGATTACCACATACATAACGACGTAAAGTCTGAGAAAGCAACAGCTCACTGCATGAAATCCACATTCATCTCAGCAAACTTCGCTGCACCAGTGAGGAAATGGGCTGTTATCCAGAACACTGTCCATCGCTCTGAATAGCCACCACGGAGTTTGAACACATTACTCATATCGCCATGCTGGGCAAAATTTGTATGAGTAACCTGTTCGCCCTGACTGCCATATTCGTCCACCAACTGATAGCATGAACGGAACATGACTTCTGAAAGTTTCTTAAGACGTTCGTCCTTCAGGTAAACTCCCATCTTGAATATTTCCGGGGCGAACACCACGCCGTAGACATCCAGATGCTGATTCTGTGGCGAAACCACTGTCCAACCTTCTGTCTTGAAGTTGAAATCGGCCAGTCTGCCGGCCGGAAGCGGAATACGCCACACCACAACATAAGAAAGACATACGTCCATCGCATGCTTGGCTCTTTGCAAATAATCAGGTTTTCGCGTAAGTTCATACAATGAGAGATATCCTTGAAAAGCAGCCCATGCACCTTCCTTGTCCTCACATGTGGCGTCGAGGGTTCCTCCCCAGTAACATCCCTTTGTAAGATCGTAATACTTCTGATAGCAGTCATCCGCTATCTTCTCAGCAGCTTTTGCGTACGATTTCTCCTTGAATAATTTCGATGCCAGTGCCAGAGGTGCAATATAAAAACACTCAGATGTGGACTTTGACACCCATTCCTTACTCAGGATTCTTCTTGTCTGAGCGTCGCATGCCTTGCGCAGAAATTCTTTCCACTTCTTATACTTATAGTCATGATTTTTCTGTGCCCGCTCTATCGTCTTGGCAAAGCAGTACATGGCCTGACCGCACGATACATGATCGCCACCATAATACTTGTTTTCCTTGAAACTATAACCCACGGGGAAAATGCCAGTCACTGAGTCTATCTGTGTTGCCGAAAGAAAATCCATGGAATGCTGTACCATAGACTTTACGTCCGGATCGTCAAGCATCGGTTCGAGCACCTGCAATGCGTAGCCCGGCGCGTCAGACTGTCCGGCCCATCCCATCACTATGTCTTCAGAATAGTTCTTCTCATACATGTCAAAACCACATGCATGCTCATTCTCTATCCAACGTTTCTTGGCAAATTCATACTTATCCTTGATTATGGATTTCATCGTAGGAAAGAGATCTGCATTGTAAGGTCTGTGCAAATCCAATGAGGTGTAAATAGGATGCTGGAAGGCGGTTCCACGCTCCGAAATGCCATACATATCGATGAAAAACTCCTTTTCAATAATGCGTCCCGGTTCCAGATTCAGATATGTGTCAGTATATTTCATCGGTTGGAACTGACGGGCTTTCGCAACGCCATGCTGTCTGTTATATCCTATCGGGCCCGAATACATTACAAGTTCTGTCGTGTCCTTGTTTATGTTTTCTACTCCTAAAGACCACCACTGGTCCTGCAATACAGCTCCCCTGACAGGACTTGGAGTAGAATGCAATGCTATTCCACACATGTTCTCCGTATCCTCCAACATGGCGAACGGCATTGGATAACGGTGTTCTTCGAATACGGCAAACTCCTTCTCTTTCTTCACATCATATACCGGTATGATATCAGGATTGATCCGAGCACCCATCTGGTTGCCGTAATACAATATGCCAGGCAGGAAAGGATACAACTCATGACCGCATACCTGCAGACGGATTGCCAACGTAACATGATACAAAGTCTCCTTACCCTGCCATTCATAACGTCTCTTACATTGTATCAATCCATTGTCAAGTGTCCTGTAACTGTCGCGCAAAAGCAGTTTACCTTCCGGAAAAACCATTTCACCCGAAAGAATTTTCCAATCACCACTTTCAGTTACAGACTTAGGATTTGCGTGTTTCCACGAACATGGCCAGTCGTTCGCCCAACCTGTAGCAACCGACCATAAACCTTCTTGCGGAGTATACACAAGATTTTTTCCGTTTATTCCGAAACAAGGTCTGTTTCCCTCTCCCAATGTCATCTGAGAAGGATAGGCACAAAGAAACATCAAAGACAAAATGCAAGAAAAAAGAAATCTCATAATGATAACACGTATTATACAATTAATATTATATATCTCCACACCGGAATTCATCACACACTCATTTATATCGCAGTCTATGAAACATATATCATCATACTATAATGATTAATATTTGTAATCATATTTTCCACACATATCCATAAAGAAAGTCTGTCAACAAATTAGATGCATGATTTCATTCATTGTCTAGGTAGAGATATACAAAGATAATCATTAAACAAAAGAAACATGTCACATTCCTCCATTTCTTTTATATTTCATGTTATTTCGCACACATCAATAAAAACAGACATCTGACTTTAATTGAAAGTATACATTTCTTTCATCATACACAAACGATATTTCTGCGCTCTATTATCAGGTTCATAATATGCAGTACAGTATGTCTGTGAATTACTATATAATATCCCATTCTATTATAGAAAACCATTATTTAACATAATAAAATAGTATGCATTAGCAACTATTTCAAAATATAATATTATCTTTGCGAAAAATTTAATCGACATGACAAAAGAACTTTTAGGAACTACCGTCGGCAAACTGCGCAATAAACTTCACAGACTCATGAAGCAGAGATATGCTTCTGAAGCTGACATCAAAATGACAGTTGAGGAATTCATACTCCTCACCATGATAAAAGCGAAGACCGATCAAATACTACAGAACATCGCAATCGCAACAGGCAAGAACAAATCTGTAGTGATGAGAATGATAGACTCGCTGGAAAACAAGGAACTGGTAAAACGCACGGTAAATCCAGAAGACCGCCGTGAAAACCTTCTGAGCATCACAGACAAAGGCAACAATGTTGTGGCTCAATATCATGATATAGAAAAGAAACTTTCATACGAACTGCTGGAAGGAATCCCGGAAGAGAAAGTGAATACATTCTTCGAGGTGATTGACCTCATTTCAAAAAGGACCAACTCTTTATGATCCTTTTTTTTTTAAAAATAGTTGCTATTGTAAACTATCTATATATCAAACTAATTATAATATATGAAAAATATCACAAGAAGTATTTTTGTGTACTGTCTTCTGCTTTGTGCCATATCCGCATCAGCTCAATCGTCAGACCGCACAATGACTCTGAACGAACTTTTTGCACTTGCTGACTCACAGAGCAAAAGCATCAAAATCTATGAATCGGCAGTAACAGGAGCCGACAAAGACATATCTGTCGCAAAGACGGCCCTACTCCCCAACATCGAGTTTTCGGCATCTGCCACATACAACGGTAACGCATGGGTGTCCGACCGTGACTTCTCCAATGGTCAGACTTACACGTCACCACATTTCGGCAACAGCTTCTCTCTGGAAGCATCGCAGGTGGTGTTTGCCGGTGGTGCGATACATAACAACATCAAAGCACTCGAAATAAAGAAGAAAATAGCAGAATGGGACCTTGCCGAACACCGTCAGGACGTTTACTTTCTCCTAACCGGATATTATCTCGACTTATACAAGTACAGAAATCTCCTGACCGTGTACGACAGAAACATGGAACAAACCAAGCAAGTGATAAAAGACATGCATGCGAGAGAGAAGGCCGGTGTGGCTCTGAACAACGATATAACACGTTATGAGGTGCAATACCAGAACCTGCAATATAAACGTACCGAACTTCTCAGTTCAATCGAAATATACAACAACAAACTTGTGACCATGCTCAATCTTCCGACCGATACGGAAATATATCCAGATACGACTCTGCTTTCAGACAAGATGCCGAAACCAGATGAAAGAGTATTCCAGAACATGGCTTTCAACAGTTCACCGCTCCTCAACAAGAACAGACTTACCCTCGACATGCTCGACAGACAGAAGAAAGTAACAACAGCCGGATACATGCCACAGATAAGCATCATTGCAGGTGACAACCTCAACGGCCCGATAACATACGAAATTCCTGTCATCGACAACAACATAAACGTATGGTATGTAGGCGTGGGCCTGAAATACAATCTGGGGAATCTGTACAAGACACCAAAAAAATTGTCGCGTCTGAAAAGTTCCATAGCACAATCACAATCGGCCCTTACCACCTCACAGGAGAACGTAACACTCAACGTCAGGTCGGCCTACATACGCTATCTCGATTCCTTCGAACTGCTCAAGACACAAGAGAAAAGCCTGCAACTTGCACGCGAGAACTATGATGTCATAGCCAACCGCTACGCCAATGACCTTGTGCTCGTCACCGACCTTGTCGATGCCGACAACCTCAGACTGTCGGCGGAAGTTCAATACGTCAACGCACGCATAAACATAATATACAACTATTATAAACTTATATACACAACAGGAAATCTGAATACGACAAACAACTGATACAGATATGAACAAGAAAAACAAAAAGATATTGCGTAACGTCATCGTCATCGCAATCATTCTGAGCGGCCTTTTCTGGGTCTGTTCCAAGTTCCTGCACTTCGGCAGTGTGGAATATACCGACAACGCACAGATAAGACGAAACATCATTCCGATAAACTCCAGAGTGCAAGGATTCATACAGAAAGTCTGCTTCGACGACTTCCAGTACGTACACAAAGGCGACACACTCGTAATCATAGAAAATTCAGAATACAAACTGAAAGTAGAGCAAGCCAAGGCCGGCTACCAGAAAGCCCTTATGGAGAACACTGCCATGCAAACCGTCATATCCACAACGGCCAACAACCTCAGCGTGTCCGACGCCAACATAGAAGAACTGGCGATACGAATGAAACAGGCCGAGACCGACTTTCACCGCTACAGTCAGCTATACACACAGAAAGCAGTGACCCGTCAACAGTACGACAATGCCAAGGCCGACTATGAAGCCACAAAAGCCAAGTACGACATGCTCGTAAGACAGAAACGCAGCACCTCGCTCGTGAAAGACGAACAGACACAACGTCTCGAACAGAACCAGACAAACATCGACGTAGCCAAAGCCGCAAAGAATCTTGCCGAACTCAATCTCTCATATACAGTAATTGTTGCTCCGTGCGACGGCGTGACATCAAGAAAAGCACTGCAGGAAGGACAGTTCATACAGCCCGGACAGACTCTGCTCTCACTTGTCGAATACGACAACGTGTGGATAATGGCCAACTACAAGGAGACACAGACCGCCAACATACGCGAAGGAATGCCCGTCAGCATAACGGTGGATGCTGTGCCGGGAGTTGAATACCACGGCAGGGTGGACAAACTGTCCCATGCCACCGGAGCACAATACTCCGTCATACCACAGGACAACTCCGCCGGAAACTTCGTGAAGATAGAACAGCGCGTACCTGTAAAGATAATATTCACGGATAAGAACAACAAGAAGGACATCAACCGACTGCGCTCAGGAATGAACGTGGAGTGCGAGGTAAAATACTGAAGCCCATGCCAGCAGCAACACCATCACCCGAAGAAGTAGCAGCCGCAAGACGCATAATGGTATGGAAGGATTTCGTTCCCCAGCCACTGCGCTTTCCGCTTATCATTCTCATCATTGTCGTCTACATGTTCTCAGGCGGCGTGTATATGTCGGCCGTCGCCGAGATGACCGGAACGTGGGCATGGATAAACGAAGATGTCATGATGGCCGGCTACGCGTCCATGACCGGCCTTACAATGGCATTCCCGTTGCTTTTCAGAATACTGTTCCGCTTCCCCACACGCGAACTGCTCCTGTTCTCGGCAGGCCTGTTCATCGTGTGCGACTACATCTGCATGGTGTGCGACTTCCTACCACTCGTCGTGCTACTCTCCTTTGCCAGCGGCTTCTTCAAGATTGTCGGAACATTCGTATGCTGGAGCAACATTCAGCTCAAGATAACACCCAAAAGAGATTTTGCCGTGTTCTTCCCATTCCTCTTCACGTTTGTTCTCGGCAGCGTGCAACTCGTCAACATAGCCACCGGCTACAGCATATATGCCTTCGACTGGCAGGCCATGCACCGCATCACCATAGGAGCGTTCATCCTCATATTCGCCCTTGTATATTTCTGCATGCGCCACAACTTCCGGCAGGGTCCGTACATTCCCTTCAAAGGCATCGACTATCTCGGCGGCATACTCTGGACACTCTGGCTGTTCTGCATCATCTTCATCTGCGTTTATGGCGAACACTACGACTGGCTCGACGGCGAACAGATACACACCGCCATCGTCTTTGCCGTCATACTGCTCGCCATGTGTCTGCAGCGTGCCGCCACCATAAGACATCCATACATCAACATAAGGACCTTCTCGCAGCACAACATGCTCTACATCTTCCTTCTCTTCGGGTGCATGACCCTTATGTCGGCCACAGCCACATCGACACAAAACATCTTCACAAGCTCAATCCTCGGCTACGACGCCCGCCACAACGCCGACCTCAACTGGGGCATTACCGCCGGCATTGCCGTCGGTACGGGCATATTCTTCCTTGCCCTCACCAGATGGAAATGGCGCATAAAGGACATCGTAATCACCGGCTTTGTCTCCTTCCTGCTCTATCAGGTCATGCTCTATTTCCTTATAGATGCCTCCGCCGAGAAATACATGTTCTATCTGCCGATGCTTCTCAAGGGTGCCGGTGTGAGCATTGTGTACACTTCGCTCACCTACGCACTGGCAGGATGTGTCACGTTCGAATATTACTTCGAGGCCATGTGCGTCATAGGTTTCATACGAACAAGCTTCGGCGGTCCGCTCAGCTCAGCCATCATGACACGTATATTCAACAACGTCAGACAGGCAAACACAGCCGACCTCGGCAGTTACATCGACCCAATGTACCACTATGCCGGCTCATTCCAGACACTATACAGCGAATTCCAACGGCAAGTACTGATGGTAAGTATAAAAGAAGTATATGGCTGGGCCGTTATCATCGCCATAATCATTCTGATCGCCATACTGCTATCCGACTACAGATACCACCTGGGTGCAAGAGCCAGTCAGATGCTCCACCTGTCACAGATATGGAAACATGTGCACAGCAAAGCCAGATGACAACAGACATACACGCCCATACACATACAGTCATCTCTCTTTTTTAATATAATAACTACATAAAAGTAATTTTCTCATACGCGTAGAAACTGCTGCAACACGTTGTTGTTACAGCAGTTTTTCATATGGATACATACACAAAACTTATCATACCATATCTTAGTGTTTTCTACACATCAGCAATCACAACATATACATTACGTCCTATCACTCTTCCACCTTTCCATACTCAGCCACCGGCTCTGCTGCCATGCGACTGTCATCACACTCCGGCAAACTGAATGTCCGCATTTTCCTGTCTTCAAGAAATATATGGTTCAGTGTGTAAGCCAACGATTCAAGCGTCCTGGCGCGCACCTTTGGTTTCAACTGACACTCCCACACCGTGACGCAATGCCACCCCATTTCCGCGAGCCGGTGCTGCTCTTCCTTGTCGCGCTCCCTGTTGCGCTCTATCTTGTTCTTCCAGAAATCAACATTTGTCTTGGGCAGACGGAAATACCTGCAATTCTCATGACCATGCCAGAAACATCCGTTCACAAAAATAACAGTCCTGTATTTTCGCAATACAATATCGGGATGACCGGGCAGACAGGGATGGTTGAGCCGGTAGCGGAAGCCACGGCTGAAAAGGAATTTCCTCACCAACAGTTCCGGCTTCGTATCCTTTCCGCGTATTGCAGCCATATTGCGATGGCGTTGTTCTTCGGTCAACTTATCCATAATAGCACAATGAAACAAAAAACTCACATAATGACAGACATGACATATAATCCGTTTTTATGTTTATTACCGCATTTCATTCCTACTCACAATTCATATCCACACCATATTAACGAACAACATACAACTTTGTTTTTCATCCACAGGACTCCTTATATTTATAGTTCATCGATGAAAGCGTACTGCGCGTCATACCTCGTCGCGGGTGTGAATGTCTTTCTCGTCGAATGAATATCAGACGAATCCAGTTCTACCGAAACATCCATATTTACGGAAACATACATATTAGTAGTCATTACATTCCTATATATTTCCTTGTCCAATTCATCTACAGATTTGATTATGCAGTCACCTTTCACGGCAAACAGATGCTGATCCTTATCCTTACGTGTATGAAACAACACATAACCGATGTCATGCAGATGCTCAACAATCGCCATACTGTCCTTGGTGTATTTTATTCCGATGGCTATCTTACCGCTCTTCAAGAACGCTTCTTTTTTATTGGCATACTGTTCCATCATCACCATAAGCACACCGTTCCTTTCTGTCTCCGCATGTTTGCATCCTTTAGCCACAGTATCCTGTAGAACGATTTCCGGTCGTTCACCTAATTTACATTCTGCTAAATAGAATGATTTTTTCAAATCGTCCAACAGACGTTTATTGGCATCAACATTTTCCTTGTCCTTGTCTAATGCCAACGAATATACAGTATTATCGGCATACGGTACATAAACCTTACCCAATAATTGCTTGAAATGCTTCTTTATATATTCCTCTCCGTTTACATCCGGATGTGCTTTCATTGCGTAAAAGTCATAATCCATTTGCAGCCAGTCCTGTATTTCCTTACGGAACTTGTCACGTACTGTCTTCTTCCACTCGGCTTTCTGAATGGAATTGTCACGGGCATATAATGACAGCACGAACAAGAAGTTCACGTCATAATGGAACAACAGCAACGTGTCACGATCGAATAACCGATTCTTAAATTGCTGCTTCTTATGCTTATTATGTTGTCTGTCCGTCTTTTCAATACCGTCATCGGAATAACTGAAATTATCATCGAGTTTCGCCGATATGAAGAAATTCGGGATTATATTATATCCTTCGGTCACATCGTCACGCAGCTTTACTTCTGATTCTGTCTTACCTCCCGCATTGAAAATATCCAGATTATACTGTATCACATTCCTTGCGTAAGTGTATTGTTTATATATCGATTCTTCTCCAAGTTCATGACCGATCTTATAATATTTGCTGTCGCCTATATAATAGGTCTGTTTTGATTCGCTGTCTATCAGGCTGCGTGCGGTAAACAGGTGGTCAACTATCTTCCCGTCCTCCTGTTTCTTTTTCATCCCGTCCGGCAAAGGATTGTCACCTATCAATTCATCTATGATGGTTTCAAATACGATGTAGAAACTTTTCACCAACAGATATTCCCTTTTATCGGTGGTTATATACACCTGTCTTGCCTCATCAAAGAACGCGAAACACAGCTGCCACAACTGCAAAGCCTTATCAGAAAAATATTTATATTTTATTTGTCTGAGCCGTGTCGTGCCATAACCGTTAAGATATACATCAAACCGCTTGCCGGTAATCAGCTGAAACCTGCAATCCATTTGTTCCTGGAAACCGTACGCATCTCCAATGAATTTCAGGATGGAAAAGAAAATGACCAAAAGCTCCTCGTCAAAATTTATCTGACGTTTCTTGTTCACCGGATTTATATATACAGGCTGTCCGTCTTGTACTATGGCGTTACTCTTACCTATCGTACGTGTCCAGTTAATCTTGTTCAGACCGCTGTGCATATTCTTTACGACGGTAAAAAAGAAACTCCTGTTGTCCTTATTGAACTGTATCAGCGACAGAAGGATGTCCAGATAAGTGTTGCTCAATCTTCGCCTTCCGTTGCCGACCTGAGCTATTTGCGAATGATACACTATGTCTGTATCATTATTCCTGCCATTCTTATAAACCACGATGGCACGATAAATCCATACCGCAAACTTATACAAGAACTCACGTTCCACCGCATTCAACGGATTGTTTTTGTCCAAATCGGCTATTTCCTCCGGTCTGTATTTACCGAACACCAATTCACTTCCACACACATCTTTCAGCAATACTTTTGGAAGGATGAACACACAATCCCTGAGAAGGGCGTTATAATAATACCCCACGTAATGAATAGACACTTTGCCGTCCACATTCTCCAAGGCATCTATGCCATGAAGGATCTTTTTCACATCAGTGACATCATATCTGTATTCTTCTATGAGTATGCGCATAGGTCAGGCCGGAAATTCCTTTATATCAATACCAAGATCAGAACTATTTACAGCTTCCATAAATTCACTGATGGTATCACGTAATTTCGGATTTTCAGGATGGTGCATCCAACCGTCCTTGTTCACCCATAAAGAATTGCCGTCAGCACAGTCTATCCTATAAGAATAATTGGCATATTGTGGAGCCATCTCATCGTGCATTTCCTTATTGCATACTATCCACGAACGCATTGAACACTTCTTGAACGGCTCCCATACGTCAATCACCTTTTGTGCGGACATTTGTGGATGCAATCTTACATACTCCTCAATAGCAGTATATGGGATTGCATTTATGTTTTTTATTTCTTTGTCATTTACTTTTATAAGCGTGTTGGTATCAGAAGCTTCACCGCCGTTGTTCTGATAAGCGGAGAAATCGACCCCCAGATTATTCAAGAAAAGCTCTACATTATCCTCTATTACCTTTGAGTCATTACCCTCGGCAGTATAAAATTTGTCAAAAGTAATATTGTTTCCATCAGCATCCTTGAACACCTTATCACAAAAGTCATAGTCCTTGAACACGTCATTCCACAAATAGAATATCACCTTGCCTACAAATGTCTCAGCCGAGATAACTCCGTCTTTTGCCTTACAGAAGAAGTAACCAAGTTTCTTATCCTCTGAATTTGTCGTAGAGCCAATCAGCGCATTAATCTTCTCCAGGAAACTCCACCAATCATAATCATTGCCTTTTACTCTGATTGTCCACCCCATATTTGCGTTAGATATAGGAATGTATTTCCATTCCCAACGCCGTTTAAAGGCACTGTCTATAGGGAACAGACTTTGATCGCTGGTGTTCATCGTTGCCCATATGTAAAGATTATCAGGCAAAAGAAGTATTTCTCCTGTCATGACGGCATCCACTACATTACGTCCACCGAACAAGGCATTTATCCTGTTCTTTTGAGATACCGTCAATCCTTTGAACGCCTTCTCCAAATGTTTTTTCATATCGGCGTCCGCCTTGATTGGATACACCGAAAATCCGTCATCATTACGGTCAAGCAACTGGAAAAGATCTCCGAATATCTGAGCACAGTTACCACGGTTTATCTCCTCTATCACAAGAAATTGTTTATCAGGATTACGGTCTTCCGCATCAGCATACTCTTTCCATGCAGCTACGTAAGCCTGTATGAATGCCTGTGGAACAAACTCATAGACAATTTTAGATTCCTTGCGTTCCTCCCCGTTCTCGTACTTAACGGGCACGGCATTAGTTCCGACTACGGTCATTACAGTTTCCTCTTTTGTCGTGGGTTTATATGCCCCGACAAAAGTTGAATAATCCGTATCAGGAAAATGTCGTACGAATGACCTTCTCGCCTTTTATCAAATCATTTACAGAATATGACTTGCCTGTACCCGGCGCACCATAGAATATTTGCTGAAATGGTTGTTCATGCTTGACGATATCATAAGCAAACAAATCTTTCCCACTATTCTTTTCAATAACCATCTTAGCCATTGTGACTAAAGTGGAAGCATAACCGTATTCAAATTTGTCAATATCGCTATTTCCTGTCAATGCTTTTCTCGCTTCATCCGCGGAGGCGTCGGGATATTCTTTCAGGTATATGACAAATTCCTCCAACAGTTTTCTTGAGATGGTTCTTATTCCTGTTGCTCCTTTACTGGTATTTTTCACCAAATAGCACAATCTGTCTTTATCTACTATCTCGACTTTGCCATCGGCAGAAATTTCACCAATATTCAAATCAACTCCCATAATATATTATTTCTTATGTTAAACACAGTATATCCGCAAAATCAGGTTTGTACAACAAATCAAGCATTTTGCTACTTTCATCAGATGCTCTCAATACGATCTGAACGTATAAATCACTTTACTTATAACGCATTATCAAGGTAATATTTAACCGTTCAGATAATCCTGGTGAGCCGTGTTTTCGAGCGGAATCATGTTGGTTCTACCAGAATCGTACACTTGGAATACCGATACAAAATACAAAAATAATCATTTAAATGAACTTCTTGCCCTAACAAAATATGTTATTGCCTGATTTTTTTTACATTTCCTTCATCAAACAGATATTTACTGTTATAATCACAACTCTTTCTCATGCGAAAATCAAGACTTATCGGTTTATGCTGTCAGGATATTATTCTGACAATACATCAATCCATAATCCCGGTGTATAATCCCCCACCCGCCCCGCGCTCGTTTCTCCAAATTTCCTTTAACATTCATTCACACTTACAATCTTGCATTTAACATTTCGTTTTCTTAAATCCAGCTCCGCGCCATACGGTTTTTGCACTTCGGAATGTCCGTTTAGGGCAGACGGGCAGACCGATGAGAGAAGATGATGATGCGAAATGGGCCGTTTCAGGGTGCGACAGGCACTGTTTCAGGGGGTGATATGCACTAAATCAGAGCATGATATGGGCTTAATCAGGGTGTGATATGGTGCATTTTGCAAGGCCGGGAATGGAACATCGGAACAGAGGACGGTGTAAGCGGTTGAAAAACAGAAAGTTGCAGAATATCATGATTTTTGCAATTTTTCTGACAATTTTGCGTGCGGTGCGCTGCGAGACGATTTTTCAGAGATTTTCGGGTGAAATATTTAACTTTGCGGACCGGATTTTTCGTTTTTTTAAACATCGCAACGAGGCGCGACGAATGAGTCGGGCTATGGACACAGAAAACAAAAGACCTGCCGCGACACGAGATCGTCGCGGCAGGTCTGTAAATATATTCAGATGTGGAACAAGCGTCACTTCACGGCCTCAACCGTATAGCCGGCGTCCTTCAAGAGCTGGAGCACGCCCTTTGCTCCGGGCAGATGGCCTGCGCCTACGGCAAAGAATGTAGGTTTGTCGGCCATGATGGCGGGCATCTTCTTGGCCCAGTCGGCATTGCGGTTGTCTATGAGCTGTGCCAGCTCTTCAGGTGTACTGTCGCAGGTGTTGCCAATCTTCATATCCATGACAGCCTTCAGTTCGTTGAGGTCCTGGGCATAGAAGGCGTCTGTCATCTTCTCCATCACCTCCTCGTTGAACTCCTGGTTGTTGAGCAGACACATGAGTTGCTCCACCTGACGCTTCAGAGGCGTGCCCTTGTAGAGCAGCTCTGTCTGGAAGGCCATGGTCTCCAGTCCGCCCGTAGGTTCATTGTTCTTCTTGGCCTGTGCCTGGAAGTACTGGTCGAAAGTGCTTGACGGGTCGAACTCGCCCATGTGTTTCTGCATGAACATGAGCACCTGCAACTGTGTGGTGAGGGCTGCCGGCGACATTGATCCCATCTGTGCTGCCACCTGCGGATTGCTCAGTCCGACACCCATCATCTGTGTGATGGCGGCGTCGAGCTTCTTGTACTGTTCTGCCGAAAGCACCGTCTTGAGTGTCTTTCCTTCGGGGAGCACCATTGCGGCCTGCATTACCTTAAGGCTGTCGGGATTGCTCATGACTTCCCACTTCAGCTCACCGTAAACCTGCTCGGTGTTGGTCAGCGCGTCCTTCACGCCAGGTATTTTCTCCACGAAGCCAACGTTGGCCAGGTGGTGTGTGCCGATGATGTAAGAAGGCGCCTTGAGGTCCTTACCCGATATCTTGTAGAGCAGCTGGGCGTTTGCGCCCGCCACTGTGAATACAGCCACGAAGGCTGCTGCGATGAATCTTTTAATCATAATATAAACTGTTTGGTTTGTACTGTGAAATCATATTACCAGATGTGGGCACGCTTCGACTTCGGCACGTACATCTTGTCGCTCTTCTTCACGTTGAAGGCGTCGTACCATGCGTCGATGTGCGGCAGTGCGGCGTTCACACGTGCCTTGTTGGGTGAGTGCGGATCGACTTTCAGCAGATAGTCGGTCATTTCGTCGCTGGTGTTGGCAGCCCATACGCGTCCCCATGCGAGGAAGAAGCGCTGCTCAGGAGTGAATCCGTCGATGACGGGCAGCTTCTTGGTCTTCATCAGATTGCTGAAGGCGCGGAAGGCAATGTTCAGTCCTCCGTTGTCGCCGATGTTCTCGCCGAGAGTCAGTTTGCCGTTTATCTTCTTGCCGGGCAGCACCTCGTAGTTGCCGAAATAGTCTTCGAGCACCTTCGTGCGCTTGTCGTAGTTGGCCTTGTCGGCAGCTGTCCACCAGTTGTTCTGATTGCCTTCCTTGTCGAACTGGCATCCCTGGTCGTCGAAACCGTGGCTCATCTCGTGGCCTATCACGCCGCCGATGGCTCCGTAGTTCACAGCGTCGTCGGCCTCAGGATCGAAGAACGGCGGCTGCAGGATGGCTGCAGGGAAGCATATCTCGTTGGTAGTAGGGTTGTAGTAGGCATTGACTGTCTGCGGAGTCATCTGCCACTCGCTCTTGTCAACAGGCTTGTTCACCTTGCGGTCGATATAGTCCTGTGTCATGAACTCCATCACATGGCTGATATTCTCGTACAGAGAGAGCGACGGATCAATCTCCAGTCCGGAGTAGTCGCGCCATTTGTCAGGATAACCTATCTTGATGATGAAGTTGCTCAACTTGTCCTTTGCCTGGTCCTTTGTGGCCTGCTCCATCCACGATGCCTCGTCTATACGCTCGGCAAGTGCGGTCTGCAGATTGTGAACAAGGTCGAGCATGCGCTGTTTGCTGCTCTCAGGGAAGTATTTCTCAACGTAGAGTTTGCCTATAGCCTCGCCCAGAACGCCGCTCACAACACCTACGGCACGCTTCCAGCGCGGACGGTCCTGCTTAACGCCGCTGAGGGTCTGATTGAACTTGAACGACGCTGCGCGGAACTCATCACTGAGACTGTTGGTCGCGCTGCTTATGACTTTTGCCTCGGCATAGGTCTTGAGGTCGTCGAGAGAAGTCTCCTCCAGTATCTTCTCAACCTCCTTTATCGGCTCCGGCTGTCCCAAATCCACCTCGGCGAACGGCGGGAAGCCCTGCGCCAGGAATATGTTGCCCCAGTCTATTCCGGGATAGTCGCTTATGAGCTGTGCATAACCAATCTTGTGATAGTTGGCGTTTACGTCGCGCAGTTTCACGTTGTCGTAGCTTGCCTTTGCTATGCGTGTCTCGATGGCGAGGAGCACATCGGTCTTCTTCTGAGCCGTCTGTTCGTCGTCGCCTACGAGCTGGAACAGGGTCTTGATGTATTCCTTATAGGCGTTGCGCACCTTAACGGTCTGCTCGTCGTCGTTCAGATAGTAGTCGCGCTCGCCCAGACCTATTCCGCCCTGCGATATTCCTACGATGTTCTGCGACGCGTTGCGCTGGTCGGCTCCCACGCTTATGCCGAACATCATTGCGCCCACGCCCTGATAGTCGAGCTGAGCCATGACGAGCTGATACTCTTTCTTGTTCTTTATAGCCTCAACTTTCGCAAGCACAGGTTTCAGAGGTGCGGCTCCCTCACGGTTCAGACGGACGCTGTCCATCATCAGGTTGTAGAGGTCGCCTATCTTCTGTCCGAGTGAACCCTTAGGCTGGCTTTTGGACGAATATTCCTCTATGAGTCCCTTGATGCGCTTCTGATTCTGTTCTTCCAAATCCACGAAGGCACCGTTTGTAGGATGTTCGGCATCGAGGGGATGAGTCTTCAGCCATCCTCCGGCTGCGTACTCATAGAAATCCATGCCCGGTTTCACGTTAAGATCCATGTTGGCTTTGTCGATACCCGACGACAGGTTCTGGGCGCATGCGGCCATCGCAATCATCGAGAACGACACCAATAATGTTTTTGTCTTCATTTTTTATATTATTAATATGTACGTTTTTATATGCTTTACGTCACTTATCTTCTGCAAAATTACACAAATATGCGTATAACAGCCGAATATGACCGTCAAAAATAACATATTATAAACTTTCGCCATAGCGCTGCCACTCGGCCTCGACGTCCTTTATATCGACACCGAGCAGGCGCATGTTGCGGAACATGTCGGGCAGGATGTTCTCCATGAAGTCCTTGCGCCGGGCTTCCATAATGCGGTCGCGCGCTCCGGCAGTGACGAAATATCCCAGTCCGCGTTTGTTGTATATTATGCCGTCGCGTGCCAGAAAGTCGTAGGCCTTCACGGCGGTGTTGGTATTCACTTCGAGCTTCACGGCATACTCACGTACGCTGGGTATGCGCTCGTCGTCGGCATAAACGCCTGCGAGAATGTCGTCGCACAGACGGTCGGCCATCTGTATGTATATTGCTTTATCGTTGCTGAATGTCATATGTTCAAGAGTTTATTGTTGATAACCTGCATTCTTGTGAACAGTCGGAAGGACAGCCATGTAAATGCTACCATGCCTACAAGCATTACCGACATAGATAACCAGACGTTGAATTCGGGAAAGATCAGGTAGATCAGAGCCCTGATCAGCGAATAGATGACGCATGCGAACAGCCAGCCATGACGGCGGAAGAGCGTGCCCATGAAGATGAATACAGACAGATCGAACAGGTCGCCCAGACAGTAGTAGAATATGACGAACAGGCCGGGATTGATGGATGTTCCGGCAAAAATGTCCCTTAATCCTGACTGTGACACGTAGTTGCTGAAGGTAGGACCAAGCTCGTCGAACGCTCTGACGCCACGCTGGGCAATATCGGACAGCGTTGTCAGCAAGGTCACGGCATAGGAACCCATGTGCGACCGGCCGAATATGAGGTGCATGAAAAGCTGCTGAAGCAGGTCAGCCACCACAAACGACACTGCCGACATAAGTATTCCGCCAAGTACAACGAGTACCACACGGCAGACATACTTCTCTGCGTTAGATGCCGGCAGCATCATGTAGGCTATACGCTGTTGCCTGGTCTGCATGTTGCGGAACATCATGCTTCCGCCCATAAGAATGACAAACCAATAGGCACCAAAGAATACGAAGGAGAAACTTCTCGACATTTTGAGCAGCACAGCGCGCTGCGTTTCGGGATTGGACGCATTTGCCATGAATATGGGCTCGCTGCCTATAGACATCATTGTCATGAAAAGCGTCATCAGCAAGGTGATAATTATCGTTGTGCGTATGGCGTAACCCCGTTCCTCCACGAAGCTCCACCTGACGAGACGCATGGTTCTCGATATATTGAAATTGCTCATATTTTCCTTGTTTTTTACATGTCCGACGTGCGGATCAGATGTTTATCCATTTGTTGTTTATCACATTGGTGCGCTTGAAGAGCCTGTACGATGCCCAGTAGTTCAATGCAATGAGTGCCAGTTCCATAGCAATGATGGTACATCTGTCTATTATTGTGAGCGAAACGTCGATATCATAGTTATCTATTCCATGTCCTGCGACAGCAAGGCATATCTGAATGGCCATAATCACAAGCGATGTGAGGATGAACGGATGGCGACGAAAAAATGCGCTGCCAAGGATATAGAAGCTGTGGGTCCACATAATTGCGAGCATCAGAATGATGCCGGCCATAATGCGTGAAGGCGACATATAACTTATGAATTTCATCAGATTGCCGCCTCCGAACACCGAGTCGTCACACCACAGACTTATGAAACTGGTGGTGGCGTCCCACCCCATGAGCATATTGAACAGCACTCTGAAATAGTCGGCTGCAAAAAACGACACTATCAGCACAACAGGCCAGCCTATCGTAACGTAAGTCCAGCGCGAGAGATATTTCTCCAGATTCGACGCAGGATGCATCAGAAACGAGATTGCCTGCTTCTTGTGACGTGTGTTGGCAAACATGGTGCTCGCTCCGAAATAAAGACATGTGAATCCCACCATGAAGCCGGACACGCTAAAGGCCATTGCCATTGCGAGGTCATTCTCACTTCCGTTTCCGGTTGAGAAAGTAACCATACTGAGCACGAACTCCTCGCACAGGAAGAACGCGATGGTCATAATAATACCCATGCGCAGCAGATTGCCTTTTGTATTTTCAAACGTCCATAAGAGCATCTTATGAAAACGGTTCCATTCAAACGATTTCATGATCATTTTCTCCTTTCTTTTTCTTGTCGGTTCATTTAATCATTCCCTTTGTCACGGCATTGAAGAGCAGCTCCAGGTTCACCGGCGTCTCCTCATGACGGCCGCGGCGTGCCATGACGGCGTTGCCCTGGATGGAGAACTCTGAATAGATGACGTCGTCGGTGGGTTCGCCCGGACGGCGTGTCTCGAAGACGTACTTGTCGCACACGTCGCCCACGGACGAGTCGAGAGCCACTCCGTTCTCGTCGAATATCACGATGTGGTCGAGCAGCGATTCTACGTCGTGCACCTGGTGGGTGGATATTATCAGCGTGCGGTCTTCGGTCATGTTGTTGGCAACCACCTTGCGGAACTGGCTCTTCGAAGGTATGTCCAGTCCGTTTGTAGGCTCGTCCATGAGCAGCAGGCGTGTGCCGGCGGCAAGGGCGAAACTCATGTATGCCTTCTTCTTCTGGCCCATGGAGAGGGCGTTGAGCTTGAGCGACAGCGGCATCTCAAACTCTTTCAGGCAGTTGAGAAGCACCTCGCGGCTGAACCGCGGATAGAAAGGCTCGTTTATGCGGACATATTCCTCGAGCGTGGTGCGCGGCAGATCGAACTCCTCAGGCACGAGGAATATCTCCTGAAGCATCTCTGCCGTGCGGCGGCGAGCGTCGGTTCCGTCCACCATCACCGTCCCACGCGACGGCTGGAGGAGACCGCTTATGAGATAGAGCATGGTGCTCTTGCCCATTCCGTTCTTGCCGAGCAGGCCGTAGATGCGGTTTTCCTCGAATTTCAGACTGAAGTCTTCGAATACGTTTCTCTTTGTTCCCGGATAACTGAATGTTATGTTGTTTACTGTTATCATGATTTTATCTGTTTTATGTTCTGTATTTATGTTTCCTTAATAAATGAATTTCCGTGTCACTTTACCAAAGTGTTCTGGGCGATGAGATAATCGGTATGCGGCTGCATGATGAGCATGTTGTCTGCCAGTTCGTAGCCTTTCGCCTCACTGCTCCACTTGTATGTGTTCACCGAAGCCACGTTTCCGAGCACCATGCGGTATTCCGTCTTTTCCTCAGCCATGGCGTAAGCCGACTTGGCGGCGTCCCATCTCTGGAGCTCGAGAGTATATCCGTCGGCCTCATACACGTAGTTCAGTCTGTACGACGGCTGCCACTGCTGAGCCTCAGCGTTCCACCTCAGGGCCTCCTTCGACACCAGACGGCTGTCTGAGTCATAAAGGAAGCGGTACTGAAGTTTCTGGGAGAGATATTTTTCTGAATTGTCATACACGTTGATTGATGCCACCTTGCCGTTCTGCATTTCGGCATTATAGAGATAACGACTGTTTTCTGTACCGAGTGAATTAAGATACATTGCCATTACGGTTGCTGTTGTTATGATTGCGTCCATAGTCTTATAGTTTTTAATTTGTTGTTTATTCTTTTATTGTTTGTTTACTGTTTTAGTGTAATACTTTAATAGTACACTGCAAATGTATGCTATTTTATGATACGACGCAAGCTTTTCGGCGATTTTTTTCAGGAAAAAGTGGAAAACGGTCTTTATTTAACGTTTGTTTACTAAAAAGCGAGTCGTACGGCCATAAAAAAGCTATCGAACGGGCAGAAAACGCAGTCTGAGGTGTATTATGACAGAAACAGGAAAAAGGAAAATCGTAGGACGGTAATACACCGGGCGCCGCTCGGCTCGACAAGCGGACATAGCGTGCGGCACAGAATCGACATATAAAAAAACGAAAAACGGAAACCGCGGATGTTAAATATTCGTCGCAATAATCCCGAAAAAACCGCGTAAAACCGAGTAAGGAAATATTTTGCGCGAAATATCGCGAAAATAATGACTTTTGATAAGTCGTTGATATACAGACGTTTACGTTTTATCGTAATTTAAAAGGCCTCGCACCGGTTTGCGAAAGAGCCCATTTCGTGGTCCTAAATGCACCATTTCGGGTCGTGATAAAGCCTATATCGCACCCTGAAATGGGCTCTTTCGCAATGCAAAAAGGCCCGTTTCGTAAATCGGAAGCCGCGCGGACGCTCTGCGGTCAAGGCAAAACGGGCTTTTCGGTAAGCATATATCGGGTGGCATCGCTCCAGATTAAGAAAAATGGAATGTTAAATCAGGAACCTGGAAAGTGAACGGATGTTAAAGAGAATTTGCAAAAACGTGCGCTGCACGGGTGGACGAGACATCGGCTGACATGCGGACAGGAGGTCACGGCACGCCACAGCTACAGGTTGTGATGAAGCCAGCGCCCGCGGAAAAGACGCACAAGGAACAGTATGCCGCGGAACGTAAGTTCGAGTGCCATGGCCGTCCACACACCCCGTAGACCGTATGTCGGAGCAAGCAAAGCCGCAAGCGACAGACGCACGCACCACATGCTGAACAGATTGATGAGCGCAGGTTTCAGTGTGTCGCCGGCTCCCACACACACGCAATAGACCACGATGGAGGCAGCGAACATGGGTTCGGCGAATGCCTCGATGCGCAGACTCTGTGTACCGAGGATGCGTATCTCCTCGACAGGAGTGAGAATACCCATCATCTCGGGTGCGAAAATGAACATCACCGCACCCATGACGGCCATGACAGCCATGCCGAGACCGACGGTCATGTGGGCGAAACTGCGGCACAGGTCGAGCCGCTGCGCACCCTTGGTCTGCCCGACCAGCGTCGTGGCGGCGTCGCCGATACCATAGCCCGGCATGTAACACAGGCTCTCGACTGTTATGGCGAAGGTGTTGGCTGCAATGGCGAAATTGCCCAGCGGAGCCACAATCATGGTGCTCACTATCTGTGCGCCGCTCATGAGAACCGACTGCAGGGCAATGGGTGTGCCTATCTTCAGGGCGTTGCGCACATAAGACAATATCCAGCGGAAACGCTCACGGTCGAGTCTCAGAGCCAGCATCTTGCTGCGGACAATGGCAAAATAGGCCTGCAACGATGCGGCCACAGTCACAGCGAGAGCCGTGCCTACAGCTGCACCGACCACGCCCAGTCCCATGACAAATATAAATATGTAGTTGAAAACAACGTCGAGCACACACATCAGCACACTCACTATGCTCGGAATGCGCATGTTGCCGGAACACTTGAGCATTGCGCCGCAAAGATTGGAAAGCTGGAACGCCGGCACGGCGAGCGAGAAGATGAGGAAATAGAGCGAGGCGTCACGCGCTATGTCAGCCCCTCCGCCGAGCCAGTAAGGCAGCTGACGGTGCACGGCCACGGCCGAGATGAGCACCACCAGACTGATGATGGAGGTGCAGATGAGTGCGTGGCGGAACACCTGACGCGCCTTGGCGAAATCGTTTGAGCCTATGAAGTGGGCGGCCTGAACCGAAAAGCCAAGCGACGCGGCGTTGGTGATGCTGCCCAGAAGCCACGTGGTAGTCTCCACCAGACCGATGGCCGCCGACGCCTCAGCGCCTATATGACCCACCATCGAAGCGTCGATGAAGAACATGAGGACCGAGGTCACCTGCGCAAGAATAGACGGAATACTCAGCCCCACAATAAGACTGAGTTTCTCGCTTGTGCTCACCGGCCGCCCTTCGCGTATGCCGGCGAGAAGCTCGTCACTGTTTTTCAATGAAAATATACGTCCCAAACTGTCTGCAAAGTTACTTCAAAAATTCCGGTAAAACGAAAATTGCCGCCACATTATAAAAACATGGTGACAACAAAAAGAGTGATAAAAAAAGATGAAGTCATGCACATGACCTCATCTCCCTCAAGTTTTCTAACTTCTATTTCTTTATAATTAAACTTATTTCTTATTTTCTATGCTTTCCCCTTGATGCGTCGGAGGTTTTCTGTCTTTTTCTCCTCACCTCCATACCTATTGCAGCTAACGCTGCAAATAGGGTCATCTCACATGCATCAAAATCCTTCTACCATCTTTCTACACTTTCAAACTTTTACCTATTGAAATTCCTGAACAACCTTTCTTTATTAACCATTACAACTAATACCCAAATCTGTTATCCTCCAATCTTTACCTTGCCAATACCTTTTCTTCTATGTTATCCCTCAATCTTATACCTGCTAATACCTTTTCTTTCTGTGTTATCCTCAATCTAATACCTTTCGTTGTTATCCTCAATCTTGTACCTTAAGACTAATACTTTTCCTAACTTAGCTAACCTTTTCTATATTATCCTTTTCAATCTTTACCTTGGTCCTCCCGAACCTCTCTTTCTTTTCACTACCTATGAAGATCTTATCTCTCTCAAATTCATCTTCTGTAATGTTCTTCCATTGTTACCTCGCGGTAGATTTCTTTTGACACTGCAAAATTACAAACGAATACAATTTTCTGCAATAGTTTTGTAGTATATGTTCTCAAAAAACGCCTTATTTTTGACTTAAATCAATTGTTGTGTGCGCACACAGCGCATTTTTCGACTAAAATACTCATTACTGTGTGCGCACACAATACGTTTTTTCAACAGAAATATCAGTCGTTGTGTGCGCGCACAACGCACTTTTTCAATAAAAAAGGCGGACTTTTACGAGTCCGCCTGTATTCTTTATGAGACTGTATGGAAACAGCCGTTAAACAATGTCATTCCTCTATCCATCCCGTAGCCGGACGTGCTTTGGAATCCGGTACCTCAACACCGGCCCTGTAATAGCTCACAAGCGTCACGTCGAACACCAGTGTGGAATAAGCCGGAATAGAACCGCTTGCGCTCGATCCGTAACCAAGCTGGTATGGGATGTACACTTTCCAACGGTCGCCTATGTGCATGTACTGCAACGCGGTGGTGAATCCGTCAATCATGCCGGACACAGCAAACTTTGCCGGTAAGGCCGTGGCAGGATTGAACTCACCCGTGAACGACTTGTCGAAAACGTATCCGTCGGGATATGAAGTTGACGGAAGCAGGCGTCCTTCGTAGTGTACCTTCACAGAGTCTGTGTAAAGCGGACAACCAGAACCCGTGCCGTTCTCAAGAACATTCACCACGATATAATCGTAGGGATCCTTGGCCGTAGACTCTTCCAGCGACCACTGGCGTATCACCTTCCAGCTCTTGTCGCCCATGTCGGCACTCGACTTGGCCATGGCGTACAGGTTATTGAAGTACTGCTCGTTAGTTTTCTTCCAGTTAGGGAATTCCTCCTCTTCATTGTCGCTCTCACTGCACGACGACAGCAGGCCCACAGGAGCGAGCAGTGCCAGCAGATATAATATAATAAGGTGTATCTTCATATTTATTATTGCAGTTTTTTCAGCAAGCTGTGTATGCTCACCTTGTCTTCTATGATGTTACGCAGTTCGTCTATGCTGACGCGCTCCTGCTCCATGGTGTCGCGGAAACGCAGAGTGACGGTGTTGTCCTTGAGCGAATCGTAGTCCACAGTCACGCAGTAAGGCGTACCGATGGCATCCTGACGACGATAGCGTTTGCCCACGGTGTCCTTCTCGTCGTACTGGCAGTTGAAGTGGAATTTCAGGTCGTCGATGATCTTGCGTGCCAGTTCAGGCAGTCCGTCTTTCTTCACGAGCGGCATGACGCAGAGCTTCACAGGAGCCAGCGCTGCCGGCAGACGGAGCACGGTGCGTGTCTCGCCGTTCTCGAGTTTCTCCTCGCAGAACGAGTGGCACATAACCGAAAGGAACATACGGTCGACACCGATTGAAGTCTCGATGACATACGGAGTGTAGCTTTCGTTGGTCTGAGGATCGAAATATTTGATAGAGCGGCCCGAGAATTTCTCATGCTGCGAGAGGTCAAAGTCGGTGCGGCTGTGTATGCCTTCCACCTCCTTGAATCCGAACGGCATGTGGAATTCGATGTCGGTTGCTGCGTTGGCATAGTGAGCCAGCTTCTCATGATCGTGGAAACGATAGTTCTCTGCACCGAAGCCCAGTGCCTGATGCCACTTCATACGTGTCTGCTTCCAGTTGTTGAACCAGTCGAGCTCGGTGCCCGGCTTAACGAAGAACTGCATCTCCATCTGTTCAAACTCGCGCATACGGAAGATGAACTGACGGGCAACAATCTCGTTGCGGAATGCCTTACCTATCTGCGCTATACCGAAAGGCACCTTCATACGGCCTGTCTTCTGTACGTTCAGATAGTTTACGAATATTCCCTGGGCAGTCTCCGGGCGCAGATATATCTTGCTTGCAGAATCGGCAGTAGAGCCCATCTCTGTTGAGAACATGAGGTTGAACTGACGCACGTCGGTCCAGTTCTTTGTTCCGCTTATAGGATCTACGATGCCTTCGTCGAGTATTATCTGCTTCAGTTCCTCAAGGTTCATGGCATTCATAGCCACGCTGTAGCGCTCGTGCAGTTCGTCGCGCTTCTTCTGATTCTCCAATACACGCGGATTGGTCTCGCGGAATTTGGCCTCATCGAACGCCTCGCCGAAGCGTTTGCGTGCCTTCTCCACTTCCTTGTTTATCTTCTCCTCATATTTTGCTATCTGATCCTCGATTAGCACGTCGGCACGATAGCGTTTCTTAGAATCGCGGTTGTCGATGAGCGGATCGTTGAAAGCATCGACGTGTCCCGATGCTTTCCATATTGTGGGGTGCATGAATATGGCTGAGTCAATGCCCACGATGTTCTCGTGCAGGAGCACCATGCTCTTCCACCAGTATTCCTTGATATTGTTTTTCAGTTCTACACCATTCTGTCCATAGTCATAGACGGCGGCCAGACCGTCGTAGATGTCGCTGCTCGGGAACACAAAGCCGTATTCCTTGCAGTGTGATACGATTTTCTTAAAAACGTCTTCCTGTGCCATTTTTATGTTTGTTTGATTATTTTACCTTTTTAAGAATGCAAAGATAACTCTTTTAGTTGGTTTATAAGCCGTTTTAAGGTTAAATGTTATGAAACACAGCTTTACACGCACATTTTGTCATTAATATATGGTCTGGCATACAATAACTTATGCCGGCATCACAACAATGCGTTTACAGCCACTATCAGACAACAGACAAACGTCAGAATAACTAACATCTTAGTGACCTACTCCCTGCGTTCATGACATCAAAAGCTATTAACGTAAACTACATTCAGTATCGTCCGTAAGAAAAGCATAACATACATGTTTTGAACATAATTGAAAAATGATACCCGTCATACAATAGAATTTATACAGCACAAAAAAGATTCTTTTCAACAGAGACAACACTTTCGTTTTTTATTTGTACTTTTATCGTGTCAATCGTTTGATTTGCCATTTTTATTTAAAACGTCAGATTGAGTGAATTTCATGACACAACGATATGTGAACATTTTTTATTTATCCGGTATCTTAAAACATGGTATCAGAGGGTTAAGTAATTGAAGAATCAATATAAATGGGATATTTATCATATCTAACAGACTTATTATCAATACTATTGGTGAGTTTGCCACTTATAGTTATCGGTAAGAAAATCGGACCGGATTCGAAGATCAATTTCGGTCGCAGAATTCCTAAACACGAACTTGAATCACCCAAAGGCATCAAAGCCCTAAAAGTAATCAGATACACACTCATATCTTCCGGGGCAATAACATTAGCAACCGGACTATTGTGTATGATACTGAAACAGGCGGAAGCCATGTTCTGGATAATGATAACACCCGTTTCTATTGCCGTGATAATAATTGCTTTAGAACTTTATAAACTTCATGGCAACAATAGATTGGGATTGGCTATTGTCCTGATAACAATAGGAATAACCGTAATACCATTACTTCTTTTACCCATGCCGGCAATCAATAATAAAAACAAAGTACATATAAACAACGACACTCTATTCATAGACGGCGAATATTCCAGAATCATTCCACTGTCAGAGATAACCTCAATAGAAGGCAATACAACTGTTCCGCCCATAAAACTAAGAACCAACGGAACGGCTCTTGGTTCTTACAAAGTGGGGTATTTTCTTACCGAGGATAATGTTGAAGTGGTGTTATATTTATACTCCGATAAAAACAGAATATCTCATATTAAGACAAAAACGAATGAGGATATCTATATAAATCTTAGTGACTCTCTGCTAACTACAATTTTATCTTATAAACAGAGAATGACATACCGTCCGGCATTTCCAACTTCATTAATATCAACAAAGAGCATCTACAATCCCGCGTCTGCATCACCGGCATATATGTCAGAAACATTCTCATAATACGTTTTGTATTATCTTCCACAATCCCTTACAGAGTCGGTCCAGAAATGAGCACGCCTACAATCTGTCTAAAGGCTCGTGTATATATCATGTTTTTTCTGTATTCGCAATTATACAGATACATATTTACGGATAATGTCCCCTACATTCGCAAATACTTAAAACCCCTCTGCGTTTTCTCCGGCAGCAGTCCGGCATCATACATTTTGGCTACATCAACATCATTCTGTATGACCTACGACGCAATAAGCAAAACCGCATAAATATACAATTTGCGTATAAATATACGATTTTGTACAGACCTCAACTTCACGAGAGTGCCGATGAAATGAAAAAAAATATCTCCGGTCGCAAATACGCGAGTTTTGAGCATTTATGGTAAATAATTGTAGCACAACAGGTTATGCTTTTTCGTCATGCAAAGCCGAATTTAATGCGCCGCGATAGAGCCTTTTTCAGGGTGCGATATGGTGTTTTTCATGCCATGAAATCCACCATATCATGCTCTGATAGAGCCTATTCCGCATGCAGATATGGTGCATTCCGCAAAGCGGACTCGCCGGAGACATAGAAACATAAAGGGGTAAACGCCATGCGACGAAAAACGGATACAGACGAAAATGCTTATTTTGGACGTTCCCGATTTTCTATTTTGAGATTTTATTTTGTCAAAAATTTTTACTTCAAAACTTGTATATTTATACATTTTCCGATACATCGCGAGCCACATGTCATACATCTCTGACAGTTGAGCCAGACGCCATCGCAAACTTAGCAACGCCCTATGCATGCGGCTTTTGGGGCAAATCTTTTATAAATAGGAAAAAAATCAGTAACTTTGAAGCAAAATTTGTGACGATAGGAAAATATGAGCGACGAAATAAAGGACAACGAGACTTTTGATGACGAGATGAACAGTGAAAGCGTGAACAGCGAAGACACCGCGCCGGAGGTGCACTCCGACTACAAGCCGGTGAACCGTTTTGACGCTTCGGCCGTGCATCATCTGAGCGGAATGTATCAGACGTGGTTTCTAGACTACGCCTCATACGTCATACTCGAACGTGCCGTGCCACACATAGAGGACGGACTGAAACCCGTGCAGCGACGCATTCTGCACTCGATGAAGCGCATGGACGACGGACGCTACAACAAGGTGGCGAACATCGTGGGACACACCATGCAGTTCCATCCCCACGGCGACGCGTCCATAGGCGACGCTCTCGTGCAGATGGGACAGAAGGATCTGCTCATCGACTGTCAGGGAAACTGGGGCAACATACTGACGGGCGACCGCGCCGCAGCGCCCCGTTACATCGAGGCACGACTGTCGAAATTCGCGCTCGACGTGGTATTTAATCCCAAGACTACCAACTGGCAGCTGAGCTACGACGGCCGCAACCGCGAGCCCATCACGCTGCCGGCAAAGTTCCCGCTGCTGCTGGCGCAGGGTGCGGAAGGCATCGCCGTGGGTCTGAGCTCTAAGATTTTGCCACACAATCTGGTGGAGATATGCGACGCTGCCATAAGCTATCTGCGCGGCGAGGAGTTCACGCTCTATCCCGACTTCCCCACCGGCGGCTCGATAGACGTGAGCAAGTATAACGACGGACAGCGCGGCGGACAGCTCAAGGTGCGCGCCAAGATCGAGAAGATAGACAACAAGACCATCGTCATAAAGGAGATACCGTACAGCAAGACCACCACGACGCTCATCGACTCCATACTCAAAGCCATAGACAAGGGCAAGATAAAGGCGCGCAAAGTGGACGACAACACGGCCGCTGACGTGGAGATACAGGTGCATCTTACGCCGGGCATATCGTCCGACAAGACCATCGACGCCCTGTACGCCTTCTCCGACTGCGAGATAAATCTGTCGCCCAACTGCTGCGTGATAGAGAACAACAAGCCGTGCTTCCTCACCGTGAGCGACATTCTGCGCCACTCTGTGGACAGCACCATGGGTCTGTTGCGCAAGGAGCTCGAGATAAAACGCGGCGAGCTTTTCGAACAGTTGTTCTTCGCATCGCTCGAACGCATATTCATCGAAGAGCGCATCTACAAGGACAAAGGCTTCGAGAACGCGCCCGACATGGACGCTGCCGTGGCTCATGTGGACAAACGTCTGGAACCGTACAAGAAAGATCTGGTGCGCGAAGTGACGCGCGACGACATACTGCGGCTCATGGAAATAAAGATGCAACGCATCCTGAAATTCAACAAAGACAAGGCCGACGAACTGATAGTAAAGATAAAAGAAGAGATAAAAGACATCGACCACGACCTCGCCCACATGACCGACGTAACCATACGCTGGTTCAGCTTCATCAAGGAAAAGTACGGCAAGGACCATCCGCGCCGCACCGAGATACGCAGCTTCGACACCATCGAGGCAGCAAAGGTGGTGGAGGCGAACGAGAAACTCTACATCAACAGGCAGGAGGGATTCATCGGCACCGCTCTGAAGAAGGACGAGTTCGTGTGCAACTGTTCCGACATCGACGACATAATCGTTTTCTACAAGGACGGAAAATACAAGATCATACGTGTGGCAGACAAGATATTCGTAGGCAAGAACGTAATGCATGTGCAGGTGTTCAAGCGCAACGACCGCCGCACCACATACAACGCCGTCTACCGCGAAGGCCGCAACGGTCCGTCATACATCAAGCGTTTCAACGTGACGGCCATGACACGCGACCGCGAATATGACCTCACACAGGGCACACCGGGTTCGCGCGTGCTCTACTTCACGGCCAATCCGAACGGAGAAGCGGAGGTGATAAAGGTGACGCTCGAAGTGACCTCGAAGATGAAAAAGATATTCCTGGAGAAGGATTTCTCCGACATCGGCATCAAATCGCGCACGGCCAAGGGCAATATCCTCACAAAACACACTGTGAACAGGATAAGCCTGAAGAGCCACGGACGCTCTACGCTCGGAGGAAGGAAAGTATGGTTCGACACCGACGTGAACAGACTGAACTACGACGGCCGCGGCCGCCTGCTCGGAGAGTTCAATGACGGCGACTCCATACTGGTGGTGCTCGACAACAACGAGTTCTATATCTCCAACTTCGACGCCAACAACCACTACGAGGACAACATCCGCACAATCGAGAAATGGGATCCGAACAAAGTATGGACAGCCGTGGTCTACGACGCCGACAACGACAACTATCCTTACATCAAACGCTTCAACATGGAGGCGACAAAGCGTCACCAGAACTTCCTGGGCGACAACCCGCACAGCCGTCTCGTGCTGCTCACCGACACACCTTATCCACGCATCCGTGTGACATTCAAGCCTGCGGAGAGCCGCGACGGCAACGCCCTGCAGCGTCCGCCAATGGAAATTGACATGGAACAGTTTGTAGGAGTGAAGGGATTCAAGGCCAAAGGCAAGCGTATAAGCACATGGGACGTAGAGAACATTGAAGAACTAGAACCTCTGAGAATGCCCGATCCCGAACCGGAAGACGGTCCGGAAGATGCTGACAATGCCGGCGAAGAACCCGAAAACCTCGATCCGGACGCAGGCAAGAGCCAGCAGCAGGTGATAGACGAGATGACAGGCCAACTTAATCTGTTCGGCAATGACGACGTGTAAAACCTTTCTCGCAGCCACGGCAATGCTCGCCGCCACCGCGTCATGGGCCCAGAGCGACACCATAACGTCGGACAAGGTGATAACAAACGCCAAGATGATAGGCGTCGGAGCAACAAACATTCTCGACACTTACCTGTCGCCGGAGAAATACAGAGGCACGGAGCTGCGCTACATATCGCACACCACGCGCGACTCCGAGAGCAGCCGCTGGTCGCGACAGATAGTGCATCAGGGCGACATAGCCTACACAGACAACCGTTCGGGCAACGGAACGGAGATAGCGGGAGCATACAACTTCCAGTACGCATGGCTCTACAACTGGCATTTTCTTGACCGCAGTCTGAACGTAAAGGCGGGTGCAGCCATCGACGCCACCATCGGTTTCATATACAATACACGCAACGGCAACAATCCGGCACAGGCAAGGGCCATGCTCAACATCACACCGACGGCCAGTGCCGACTACCGTTTCACCATCGCCGGAAGGCCTTTTGCCGCACGCTATGAGCTGGGAGTGCCGCTCTGCGGACTGATGTTCAGCCCCAACTACGGGCAGTCCTACTATGAAATCTTCTCACGCGGCAACTACGACCACAACGTCGTGCCGACGACATTCGTCTGCTCTCCATCACTCAGACAGATGCTTTCGCTCGACTTCAGCATCGGCCGCACCACCCTGCGCGTGGGTTATCTCTGCGACATACAGCAGGCACGGGTGAACAATCTGAAGTCGCACATCTACACTCACGCCTTTGTAATAGGATTTGTCAAACGCTTCAAACTCATAAAGATACATCCATGAAACGACTGACTGGCTTTTTTCTCTGCATCACAGCAATCGTGCTGTGCCTCACTTCCTGCGTTGACGAGGAGGAGTATGCCGACAATCCGCGCGGCAACTTCGAGGCTCTGTGGCGCATAATGGACGAGCACTACTGCTTCTTCGACGTGAAAGGCAAGGAGTACGGGCTCGACTGGGACGAGGTTTACAGCCGTTACTCGGTGCAGATGAGCGACAATCTGTCGGAGGACCAGCTGTTTGAGATTCTCGGCAACATGCTCGGCGAGCTGCGCGACGGACACGTGAACATGTACTCGGCGTGGGATGTGGCGCGCAACTGGTCGTGGAAGGAGGACTATCCGTCCAACTACAGCGATACACTCATCAACAAATATCTGGGCACCGACTACCGCATCGCTTCGGGAATGGAATACCGCGTGCTCGACGACAACATAGGATACATCCGCTGCGAGTCGTTCTCCACAGCGGCGGGCGACGGCAATCTGGACGAGATAATGCTGTTTCTCGCGCCGTGCAACGGCCTCATCATCGACCTGCGCAACAACAGCGGCGGTCTGCTGACGGCTTCGGAAAAACTCGCGGCACGCTTCACCAACGAGGAGATATGCGTGGGCTACATGCAGCACAAGACCGGACCGGGACACAACGAATTCTCCAAGATGGAGGAACAGCGCCTGAAACCGAGCAAGGGACTGCGCTGGCAGAAGCGCACGGTGGTGCTTACCAACAGGGCGGTATTCAGTGCCGCCAACGAGTTCGTGAAATACATGAAGTGCTGTCCGGGCGTAACCGTAGTGGGCGACAAGACCGGCGGCGGAGCAGGAATGCCCTACTCGAGCGAGCTCCCGATAGGATGGAGCGTGAGATTCTCGGCATGTCCCATGTACGACACAGAGAAACAGAGCACCGAATTCGGCATTGAGCCCGACTACAAAGTGTCGCTCGACCAAGCCGATGTGTTGCGCGGAAAGGACACCATAATAGAATATGCGCGCCGGCTTCTCAACAGCGGTACAACGACGGACGGCCAATAACCAGGCTGTAAACATACAACCGCAACACAACAGACATACATTCACATAACAATAAAACATCAATCAACATGAAAGCAATCAACACAGAAAAGGCTCCGAAAGCCATCGGACCGTACAGCCAGGCCATCGAGGCCGGCGGAATGATATTCGCTTCAGGTCAGCTTCCCATCGATCCGGCAACGGGAGAGTTCGCCGAGGGCGGCATAAAGGAGCAGACCAGACAGTCGCTCACAAACGCAAAGCATATTCTGGAAGAGGCAGGAACAGACTTGGCACACGTAGTGAAGACTACAGTTTTCCTCTCCGACATGGACAACTTCGCCGCAATGAACGAAGTGTATGCCGAATTTTTCAGCATGCCTTTCCCTGCACGCTCAGCCGTTGCAGTGAAAACGCTGCCGAAAAACGCACTCGTAGAGGTGGAGTGCATCGCAGTGAAATAAACTGACAGACGCAATAGAAGCCGGGACAAACATCTGTTCCGGCTTTTTTCGTTTCTTCCACCGGCAGTCAAAAGGAGTTTTTCCATCTCGGTATAAATTCTGTGGAGAGAGTCTTTTTATCCGTAAATCACCACTAAAAGCCGCAAACAGACCTGACAGTGCGTTACGGCACATAAAGCGACAGCGCGGACATCACGTGATGAGAAATACGTGCCGGCGCAACCGTCTGACCATCACCGCATGACAGGTGCTGCCTACCAATGATTCTCATAACACGCAATACAGGCATTTTTAAAGAAAACCCGAGCAACGGACTTACAGTTTTTCTTGACTTTTTTTTGACAAAATTTTTTCGCAAAAGAGATGTAAAGGAATGTTAAATCCGGCATAAGAAAGGCCGGTTCAGACCGTATGGCCTTGTGTTATACCCGGTAGCGGAATGTCAGATATTCCGTTCAGCGTTCCGGTTAAGCCCGTTTTAGGGTCTGGTTATGCCTGTTTCAGGGCCTGATATGCACCATAACACACCCTGAAACGGCCTATATCGCGTGCCAATATGGTGCTTTTTGTATGACGAAAGAATCATCTTCAAACATAAACCGTTGATGTCCAGTATTTTGCGTAAGGCTCTTATTTTTCGCGAATTTGCGTCCGACGGAGAGCTGGCGCGCAAATACTCGCTCGTTTTTCGGGGTAGAACAGAAAACTCAGACAGAAAAACCGAAACATGCTTACAATCTGAAAGAGTGCTTGCCGGATTCATCCGGACAGAAGCAGACAACACTTATAAAGGATTGAAGACTATGGCTCGCGCATTATATCAATACACACTGATTTTCTACCGGCCGCTTTCCGCACGGCATTGTGCACAAGACGGCATCATGAAAACCACTATTCCGCATGTTCATAAACGCTTAGCCGACAACTCATACAATACGTTCAGACAGACAGAAAAGCCTTTTCCACCACACGGAAAAACAAAAAGGACTGACCGCAAAGATAAGCAGTCAGTCCGTGTTACCCTAAAAACGCTGATTGACTCACGTCAATATGTTATTTCAAACAGATTCTTTTTATTATTCAGGAAGGTGTAACCTTCGGTGAAAGTGAACCCTTCGGCAGCGTCGATGGCATCTGCCGACTTGCTGTAAGAGTATATCTTGCCGCCGGAGAAGGCTATCGTGCCGTCGGCCTTTATGCCTTTAGGCGAGGCCTTGTCCTTCTTTCCGGTAGTCACGATATTGAGTTCGCCACCCGTCACGCTTATGTTCTCGTCGCAGTTGATGCCTTTGCCACCCTCGCCGGTGCTCTTCAGATTGACTATTCCGGCCGTCATAGTGAAGGTGGAGTCACACTTTATGCCTGCGCAGCTGCTCGTGTCGTTATATTCAATGAACGGACCTCCGGCAGTGATGACCGTTGTACGGCCGCCCGAAATGGTGACATCAAACTCGGAATTGATGCCTTTGCCGGCATCAGCAGCGATGTCTATGTTGAGAACACCGCCTCTTATGTCCACTCCGTCGTTGGCTTTCACACCGTTGCTCACATTGCTCTTCACGTTGATTACGTTTCCGGGACGGAACACAATGTAGTCGTCGCTTGCGATACCATTCTTGCAGTTGGCCTCGATATCAAGTCTTCCGGCACCATTGAATATTATCTGTCCCTCGCTGAATATGGTTCCCTTCATGTCCTCGCCGGGCTCCTCGACATAGCGTGTGCCGTCAGCCAGCTTATTGACAGAACCGGGAGTCAGTTCCACATACATCGACTTGCCGCACTGGTTGTTGATGGCCGGTCCGTCAGGATTTGTGAGCGTGAGATTGTCCAGCCCTATCTTCAGTTTCGATTCACTGTATACCTTGAACGAACCGTTGCTGCTTGAACCGCTGAGAATGTACTCTACATTGCGTGCTGTGGAGTTCACCGTAACATGAGCACCGTCCACCGACACCTTGATAGTGCCTCCGTCGCCATCGACAGTGGCCGTATTGCCGTTGTATTTCACCTCTACGGTGTAGAAAACTGTCATATTCTCCACGTAATCATCGTCGTCGAAATCGAACGACTCGTCCGGTTCCTTCAACGAAGTATAGTCGAACTCTATGCTCTTCGGCACATACTCAGGGTCTTTGCCGCCATTTATGATATCGCTGAAATCGGTGTCATCGTTCTCGCAGGCCGTGAACATGGCAAGCGAAAACATTATTGTCAATATACCATATATCTTTTTCATACACTATAAATTTATCTTATAACTCAATCCAAGCACATGTTCATTGGGGTCGTCATCATCTATGTCGTTGTTGACATCCTGATAAAGATAATACATACCCACGCTGTGCTGCTTAGTGATTTTCCAGTCAGCACCTACGATATAGCGCGCTTTCTCCAACGCCCATGAGTTGTAAATCTCGGCACTGACGTAAGGTTCTATCTTGCACTTCGGTATGTCGTACTCCACCTTGAGGCGCGAACGCAGCACGTTATGGCCTTTGCTTCTCACGTCATCGTCCTCCCACCATGAGTTGTCGAAGTCGTAACGCTCCGTGGTTTTCTCCGGACGGTAGGTGTACTGCCATCTTTCGCGCAGCGCAAACTTGAACCTTCCCAGCTTGGCACTTCCTGTAAGCGACACGTTGAAGCGGTGGCGCACACCCCAGTACGACGGTCTCCAGTTGTTGTATGTGCCGTCCTCGTGATAAGTTATCTTCTCATCGTTGTTGTCATAAAGCAAAGTGTATCCGGCCGAAAGCTTCAGTCCTTTCACGATCTTGTAGCTTCCGTCCACTCCGAAACTCCATCTGTCGGACGTTCTGGAGTTGTTGCGCGTTCTGAACTCGCCTTCCACTCCCACACTCCACTTCTTGCCGAAGTCCTTCTCCGCACTCACCGAAGTCCAGACTCCGAAATCGCTCTCCTGTGCCTTTACGCCCTCAGGCGCCATGGCAAGCACTGCGAGCAGCGCCACAAACAGTCTTGCGCGCATGCCCTGCTTCTTTATTGCTTTTCTCCTGTCCATTCTTCTCTTGACAATTTAAGTTCGTTGTTTATCGTACTGTTATCTTCATACATTCCGGATTCATAATAAATCTTCACTATGGCCATGTCGCGCAGGAAGTCTATCGCTCCCACCTCGGCCTTCGTTATGTTGAGTCCGGTGCGTTGTTTCAGGTCTATCAGCATTCGTCATAACGTTCAGGCGTTATCAGTGCGATGCGGTCATACTGTATAAGCTTTGTCGATACATGCTTGAGCAGAACATAACTCTCGAAGAACCACGCTGCCAGAACAAATATGGCGTTCGTGGTTATGAGTTCTATATAACTTATCGTCGTCGCCAGCGCGTTTATCACAGACATTGCTATGATGCTGAACAGATAAGTCATTTCCCTCACCGGCATCGACTCGGTGCGGTAACGGATAATTCCGAAGATGGCAAACAGTCCGAGCGCAAAGCCGACTTTCAGTTTCACTCCGCCCAAGAGATAAATCATGAAGAAGATGCTGATGCTTATAAGCATGAAAGTGAAATAATAGTCGCGCCTCTGGCTTTTCGGATAATACAGGCAATGAATCATGATCCATACCATCGCCGTGTTGAAAGAAAACCTCAGCAGCATTGTCATGAAGTCATAACCCTCAACAAAAGGCACGCCAAGCAAGTCTAATTCGTCTAATTCGTTCATTTGAATAAAGATTGGTTTTAGGTTTTTGGTTTGTACTGTTGTGTGATAATATTTTCCGTCATGGCTTCACACGTTCCTTGCCTGACATGTCGGCATCGTCGCCGGCCCGCATGAAAATAACGACAGATGGTTGATAAATTCAGTTTTGTCTCAATTTTTCCATCATACGCAGACGTTGCAGAAAACGGTTGTTTTTCAGTCCGCTGTTGGTTTTCACCATACCCATGCAGTACTTGCTGAACCCCATCGGCATGATGCGCAGCTGGCGCAACATCTCGAGCACAGGCGAGAAGGCTAGTCCGTCGCGCTTCAGCTCTATGATGACGATGTCGTCGAAAGCCGCGTCCTGATTGGTCACCAGGTTGTGGAATCTAAGATTTAAGTCTATTGTCAGCCGCTCGGTCTTCTGCCTGTTGACAAGCGTTATACGGTCGAAGCGGTTCTCTATCTGTTCTTTCAGTGTGTTGATGTCATACTTCAGATGACTCGTCACGAACTCACTGCATGAGGCAGGGCGTCCGTTGCGGTTGTCGTCGAATATGACGTCATACTGAGGTTCGGCCGGACTGAAATTGTCTATTGCCACCCGCTGTTTGCTCGTACGGCCGTGATTGTTCTTCGTCTTCACCTCGAGAAAGTTCAGACTCGAATCCACATACGACCTTATGCGCAGCTTCTGGCGGTTCAGCCTGCCGTTGTGGTGCACCATGAACATGTCGCACTCCTCCGTGTCGAAATACACAGTGTAATACGAAGCCATGCGTCTGCCGTCTATTTCCTGTATCAGATAATTGTCCTGAGCCATGACAAGGAGCCTGGCCAGCATCTTTTTCGTCGTCACAAACTTGACGTCCGTCCTGTTCATCAGGCGTATGCTGCTCATTTCGTCAAGGGTAATAGGTTCAAATGAATTTAGCAGTTCGGTCACGGTAACACTTTTGTAATTATTTTGCAAATATAATGTAATATTCCTTACGGAGCAAATAAAAGCTTTGCTTATTGATTTTTTGAACAGTAATTTCCCAATCGGGACATGAACACTACGTGGCTTGCATGAGGCTACACTGACCATAAACAGATGCATCCGCACGTCATCTGCCGCACCGCTCACACATATACGGCAGCACAACACAAGCAAAGAGACATACAAAGAACAATTAAAAAAATTCTTATTTCATTCGTGTTTGACACAAAAAAAATGTATCTTTGCACCGATTATGCTTCACGCACAATCATTGCGGCCGACACGAACCATCTCAGAGGTGCGGCACGTGCGGACCGCAAAACTCACATTTTGCGCTTGTGGCGGAATTGGTAGACGCGCCAGACTTAGGATCTGGTGTCTCGCGACGTGTAGGTTCGAGTCCTATCAGGCGCACAATTTTACTTTTGAGGATTTTCCTTCGGGAAAATCCTCTTTTTTATTTTCATAACTTTTTGAAATTCTTGCAATTACAGAAAGAGCTTCATTTTCATCAAAGGTTCGATAATCCTCTTTTTCCTTGTCCCACAAAATTCCATTTGGAAAGAGTAAATTTTGTAGTTTCTGGCTTGTCTCTAATGATGAGTTTTTCCACAAACAGTCTAATTTACAACATATTGCAAACACTTCATCTACTTCACTATCAAAGTTCGATAAATCTTTTCTGCACTTTGCTAATTCTAGCTCTATTTTATCTAATTTATCTTGAAGTGCTGCATTTGTTTCTTGATAAATGTCTTCGTCAATATCTCCCATTCCAAACCGTACTTTGCAATTTCTCAACTTATTCAAACATTCGGTTTTCTGTTTTTTTAGGAGAACTTCATTTTTTCGCTGTTCTTCATTATCTGAATGTATCATTGCTGATATAACATCATGTAAAATACCTTTTAAAGCCTCAGGAATGTTGTAGTTCCTCAAAAGCTCTTCATATTTACTATGTAACTTTTTCGCTGATACATTAGTTTTGCAGCCGCTCAAGTTGCATTTGTAGTAATCGAGGTTCTTTTTCTTAACTGTATAAGCCGTAAATGGCGTACGGTCTTTGGAACATAACACATGTCGCTTTAAAGGAAATCGTGGCGTTTCCTTTTGGTGTTTATAAACGCCTGTTCTACCGCTTAATATATCTTGTACACGTAGAAAGTCATCATAGCTAACGATACAAGGCTGATTACCATCTACTAATTTACCTTCCAGCATTTTATGTCGAATCTTACCAGCATAAAATGGGTTTGTCAGAATGTGGTGCAATTTCTGTTTCGTCATTTCCAACCCATAAGTTGAAAGTCTGCTTATTATCTGATGATTTGCAAGCCCCTGCAATTTCCATCTAAATGCTTTTGCAATTAACTTTCCTTTCTCATTGATTGTAAAGGTAGTTCCCATAGATTTGCCTTCTTTGTCATATCCCAATGGTTTTGCAGCCCCACAATATACACCACTTTCGAGACAATGCTTTCGCCCCGATGTAAATTTATCGGTACGATTACCATTATCCCACTCAGCTAAGGTTAGCTTTAACTTAATCATCATTATCCCTTCTCGTGTAGAAGTATCTATACCCGTAGCAGCCTCAACTATAACTACATTTTGTTTCAGTAGTTCATCTATAATTGTTGAGGCTTGTCCTACATTTCTGCTAAATCGGTCCACAACAGATACGATAATATGAGTAATTGTTTTGTCCTTCTTAATTGCATGATACATTTTTTTTAGTAAAGGACCAGGAGTTTTGGCAGACTCGTGTGTCCCGCCAAAATATCCTTTTATATTATATCCATTTTGTTCGGCAAAAGCCTCACATTTACATCTTTGGTCATCCAATGACCCACCGTTATCTTCTTGACGTTTGGTTGATACCCTCGTCCAAATTACACAATTTTCCATGTTGCTTTTTTTTATCGTTTAAAAAACTAATACTTATCTCTGCTAATGAAGACATATAGCCTATTAATACATTAGCTTCTTTCTCTGAAATTCCTAAGCTATTAAAATATTCTTCATGTGATTTATAGTTCACAATCCTACTATAATTTTCTTTGTGTCAATCTGACACTTATTTTTGGTATTTGCAGACCATCCAATAACAATAAAACACTTTGTGTCAAATACCAGATTGTTATCTTTCGAGTTAATAATTAACCTACTTCTCCAAAAGATGGTCATCAATTAAAATATTTCCTTGTTTCTCAAAAAATAAAGAACTATATCTTGTGCAAACATGTCAAAAATATTTTAAAAAACCAAATTATGCGCAAATAATTCTTAGCTTTCTAAGAGTATTGATACTTGTATGGGTGATTGCATTTACATTCCGAAGTGATAAACCTTTCTTAAGTAATTGAATTTCTTTCCCGTATTGTTCCTTCATGTCTTTATCTGATTTACGATACCCTGTTTTTCGACCTACTTTCCCACCATTATTACGGAAATTTTGATAACCACTTGCAACTCTTTCCCTAATTGTTTTACGCTCCATTCTTGCTACCTCAGCAAGAATGGTAATAAGGAATTGACTCATTGCATTAACTTTACCTTCTTTAGTTAAGGTTTCAATAGCATAATTCTGAATATAAAGACTAATCTCTTTTTTATTCAGCATTTCAATTACTTCTAGTACTTGTAATGTGTCACGGCCTAAACGGCTTAACTCTGTAACCAACACCTTACTAATATGCTTGCTCTCAACATAGCTTATCATGTTCATAAGTTCAGTACGTTCTGTATTTGCCTTTGCTCCCGATATTTTTTCGGCAAAAACAGCCTCAACACTCCAGTCATTTGATTTTGCGAAAGTTGTTAGTTCGTTTACCTGTCTCTCATATTCTTGAACACTTGTTGAAACCCTTGCGAAAATTACTGTCCTTACCATAATTGTTATATTTATCAATTTTTACACTGCAAATATACTTATAATATAATTAAAAACAAATTCAAATTGATATAAATTGCATTTTAAGAAAAAATAATTGATATTTTAAACAAATATCACTAACTTTACAGCAAAAAAATAATGGAGAAAGTTTTAGCAGAAAACGTAAAGAGGATATGTAAAGAACAAAACAAACAGCTAAAAGACCTTGCAAAAGATATGGGGATAGACCCTGCAAGCCTCAATCGTGCAATGTATGGAAATGCGCGATTGGACACCATTGAAAAGATAGCAATAGCTTTAGGCATTTCTGTAAAAAGCCTCTTTGAGCCTATGTATGATAATGTAGAAGGCTTCATTAAGGTTAATGGTAAAATATATCAATTTAATAACCGAGAGGAATTAAACCGTATACTTTCCATTTAAATTAATCAAAATTTGTATCTTTGCAATATGAACAAAAAGAATAGCCTATGAAGCATTAATTTTTAAAGACATATAAATAAAAAGCGTTAGCTTTATTCTGACTCTCTTAAAAATCGCCAATTTGAAAGAAATGCAGTCAAGAGTAGAAGTTAATGCTCACGCCTGTGGCGTGGGCTTTTACTCGTATATGACTGCATGGTGTTTGGCGATACCTAAGAGAGTATAGACGAAGTTTAAGTCCACGTTTTTTATTGTCTATACCTTCGCACTTTGGACTTATCAACTTAAATTTTTAATCTTAAAAAGTAAACATATGAAAAAAGTATCATATACAATATTATTAGTTGGCTGTATTTTCTTTTCATCATGCAGTACGGTAAACTATGTTAATACTGAAAAATTGCAAGCTAATTACGAAAAAAAAATCCATAACACAACTTTCTTAGGAAAAGTTTTATTCAAAACTGACAAGAAGAAATTAGACACTTATAATAATGTCAAAGTATTTATGAACGAACAGGAGGTTGGTCGAAACTTTGAAGTTGTAGCTTATGGTTCTTATACTCCTATTATTTTCCCTCTTATTCGCCCAGAACGTCCCAGAATTGAAAAATATTTATTTTGGAAGGCAGCACGTAAAACTCGTAAGCTTGGGGCTGATGCAGCAATAATTGATAACAAGAACAATTTTAGAATTATAAAATTTAAATAATATAATACAAGTAACATTTATATATCAAATTATTTTTTTAGATTAGAATAATACAAATAAACGTATCAATATCGTCATTTAATTGATTATATTGATACGTTTTTAATTTGATACAGAAAATAATAATAATCAATGGTTTATATGTAAATTCTGCATATTGGGAGAGGGGGTTGTTATAACCCTATGAAACACGACCTAACAACTGCTCCCACATTATATCCTGTTTGTCAGCCTTAAAACGAATAACACTATTCAGATGATAGAAGAACATATCCTCTAACAAAGCCTCATCTATCATATAATAGTTAAAATACAAACCACGACTATCCAAATAGTCTTTAATCTCGGTATTGTTTAAATGGACTTCTGTCCTGAACAACTTAGTTGGATTATCATAAAACTTTAAAATGTATTCCTTACCCGAGCTATTACTAATTTCCGCTAACTTATCGTATGTGGTTACGGTCACACCTCGACTTTTGTCTTTTATAGCATTTCGCTGCTTGACATTAACTGTCATATACTTGTCTTTGTTGAGGCTACCGCTGAGTGTATAAGTGATTTCGGGACGGTCTTCATCACGGTCTTTAATTCTCGTACCATTTAGAATAGTAGTAACAGTTTTATTCTTAATTAGTTGACGTAATGGCTTGCTAATATTAAAAGAAGTGTCAAGGCATATATCCAGCGTTGTAACATTGTGCGGTTCCAGTCCTATTTTAGTAGCGATGAAACCTAAATAGTATTGGTCATTAGAATATAGGCTTTGATTGTTGAGACTTATCCAAACCTTGGGATTACCATTATCATGAAGATTATTGGGATTTACTACTTTCCCAAGATTGAATTTTAGCTGACCAAACTCTGTCTTGCTATCTCCATCCATATATATAATGGTATAGACATTATTGTAATAACGACCTTCTACTCGTGTCAATTGAAATTCATACATATCATAAGTCTGTCCGAAGTCAAGCTCACTAATACAGTCGTAATGATAACGGTCTGTAACCTCAAAACATACCGTTAAGGCATCTATCATTATCTTTCTTTTACATATTCGTTTCATTGTCTAATTGGTTTTCACTCTTGTTATTTTCGTTTGGCTTGTTGGGAATTGTCGCCCAATAAGCCTTCATGCCATCACTGATAGCTTGTTTATGACTGTCTGTTAGACTTCGCCCTTTTAATCTATTACTGATACGTAATTTGCTCGTATCATCCATTTGTCTATATATTCTCATATTATAAAGTGTTTATATATAAATATTTAGTAAAGCATAAAAAGTAGGTATAGTAGAAAATTATTTTCTCAGATAACAGCAAGAAAAATAAATGAAAAATAGATTTTATACACAACCTACTAAAAAAGTACCTATGTTCATAAAGGATACGCACGTAAAAACTCCATTAAGATACATTGTAAGCCAATTATTAAAGAATGGTCTTTTACTAACCGTGTCAAAACTTCATTAAATCATATCCTTCTTCATGCAAATAATGACAAAAATCAATAATTTTGAAGAAATCTTCTTTAAAAGTTCGATAATCTTTCATGTATTCGCACACAGACAACGCCGGACAGTAATTCACAACTGTCCGGCGTTTTGTTTTTGCACCACACATATATTATACACACGCGCGGGAAACTTCCGTACACTCATCCACACCATTCCCATGGGCACGAAAAAACGGCGCATGCGGTGATACATATCCCGCATGCGCCGTCTGTTTATCGTACAGGCGTACGACCGAAGTACATTACTTCACGTCGCCTACCTTTATAAGATATTCGGCTATCTGCACTGCGTTGAGCGCCGCACCCTTACGTATCTGGTCGCCGCTGAGCCACAGTGTAAGACCACAATCGTCGGCAAGATCCTTGCGCACGCGGCCTACATACACATCGTCCAGACCTGCTGTCTCGAGCGGCATCGGATAAACGAGGTTTGACGGATCGTCCTTGAGAGTACATCCCGGTGCTGCGGCAATGGCCTTCTGCGCATCCTCAACACTTATCGGGCTCTCTGTCTCAATCCAAACGCTCTCCGAATGTGAACGGAGCGACGACACGCGGACACATGTAGCAGAACACTTCACGTCGCTGTGCATAATCTTGCGTGTCTCGTTGAACATCTTCATCTCTTCCTTGGTGTAGCCGTTCTCAGTGAAGACGTCTATCTGCGGAATGACGTTGTAAGCCAGCTGATGCGGGAACTTCTCCACTGTCACGGGCTTGCCTTCCACGAGTTCCTCATACTGCTGCTGCAGTTCGGCCATGGCTGCGGCTCCTGCGCCACTCGCACTCTGATAGCTCGACACATGTATGCGCTTGATGTGACTGAGCTGCTCCAACGGTTTGAGCACCACCACCATCATGATTGTAGTGCAGTTAGGGTTGGCGATGATGCCACGCGGACGGTTGAGGGCATCCTCGGCGTTGCACTCAGGCACAACCAAAGGCACGTCGTCGCACATGCGGAAAGCGCTTGAGTTGTCTATCATCACAGCTCCATGCTTGGTGATTGTCTCGGCAAACTCTTTCGATGTGCCGCCACCGGCAGATACGAAAGCAATGTCAACATCCTTGAAGTCGTCGTTGTGCTGCAACAGTTTCACCTCGTATTCCTTTCCCTTGAAGCTGTATTTGCGACCGGCCGAACGCTCCGAGCCGAAAAGTACCAGTTCATCCATCGGGAAATCACGCTCTGCAAGTATGCGCAGGAACTCCTGTCCTACGGCTCCGCTTGCTCCTACAATTGCTACTTTCATAATGTTATAATCTTTATGTTGTTATACTTCCTTCTTCTTTGCCATGCCGTCCGCGACACAAAGTCGTGCCGTCCGTCACCCCGACGGAGCTACATCTCCATGCGCAGACTTATGCCTAAAGGCATGACATGCAAACAGTTATTCCTTGCAAAGATACAACATTTCCATTAAAATACAATTACCACGGCTCTTTTATCGCATCAGAAACCGACACAATGCCGCCAGTCATCACTCCGCGACGACAATATGACCAGCGGACAGCATGCTTCCGTCAAAGCATAACACAACGCATTGTTTTAACTTATTTTCAATATTATACCTTCACAATTTAACTTTTCATTTTTCACAATCTGGAGAAATCGAAACAGAAAAAAGCGTATCAGAAAGCCGTATTCAGACAATCGGAAAATATTTCACGCCACACACGGATGCAGAAAAGGCCATATTGCATTGCGAAACAGTACATATCATGACACGAAATGCACCGTATCATGCCATGATACAGGCTGTTTCACTGGCTGATACAGACCATTTCGCAAGACGAAGAAAAATACACAGCGTTGCGCTTTAGGCGTAAGCGCATAACAATCAGCTGATTACTAACAAATGTGCAAAGCCGTCATCTTTCACGAAAAATACAGCCGACATGGTTTGATTTCAAAATATGAAGATTTTAGTGACAGTATTTTAACATTTCAAATTCAAAATATATTAATTTATGTTTACATAAAACGCATTACAACAACCATTTTGCACATCTTGCAGAGCAGACTACAAACATGCCCACCACAAACACATACGACTGCAATACAACCAACAACACGCCGCACAGACCATACCATACAGCTCCACACCGTCTCACAAACATGCGTCGAAGCATGCAAATAGTGTTCTGTTCGGCCCATTTCCGCGTTTTTATTCGTTTATTCCGCCAATTTTGATTAAGTTTGCACATTAATTAAATAACAGAAAGACAAACACCAGCAAAATACCCATGGCCCAGATAGCGCAATACTTTCCGATAACCGACCCTACGCTCATATTCTTCGTGGTGATGATAATCATCCTCTCGGCGCCCATCATTATGGGAAAGCTCCGCATTCCGCACATCATCGGTATGGTGCTGGCCGGAGTGCTCGTAGGCAAGTACGGACTCAACATTCTGGTGCGCGACGACTCGTTCGAACTATTCGGCAAGGTGGGACTCTACTACATCATGTTCCTCGCCTCGCTCGAGATGAACATGGACGGCATACGCAAGGACGGGCGAAGGTTTCTCACTTTCGGTCTGCTCACCTTCTCGGCACCGTTCGTTCTGACCTATTTCATGAGCACCGAACTGCTTGGCTACTCCCAGCAGGCATCTCTGCTGTTGGGCTGCATCATGGCTTCCAACACTCTGATAGCCTATCCCATTGTGAGCCGCTACGGTCTTCAGCGCAAGAAGAGCGTGTCGCTGAGCGTCGGTTCGTCCATGATATCGCTGTTGCTTGCCCTTGTCACGCTGGCCGCCCTCGTGGCCTCGCACAGGGAGAGCACCGGTTTCTGGTTCTGGGTGTGGTTTGTCGCCAAATTCTTTGTCTACATAGGGTCGATGGTTCTCGTCATTCCGAGACTCACGCGCTGGTTTCTGCGCCGCTACAGCGACGCCGTGATGCAGTTCATCTTCGTAATGTCCATGCTCTTCATGAGTGCCGCACTGAGCGAGGCCGTGGGACTTGAGGGCATCTTCGGAGCCTTCGTTGCAGGACTCATACTCAACCGCTACATACCGCACGTGTCGCCTCTGATGAACCGCATCGAGTTCATCGGCAACGCACTGTTCATCCCCTACTTCCTCATCGGTGTGGGCATGCTCATCAACGTGCGCCTGCTCTTCGCTGGCACGGGCATCATCTGGGTGGTGCTTGCCATCACATTCTTCGGCACGTTCGGCAAGGCCATCGCCGCATACCTGTCGGTCCGTCTGTTCCGTCTGCCGCTGTCGTCGGGCAACATGATGTTCGGACTCACCTCAGCCCATGCCGCCGGTTCCATAGCCATGATAATGGTGGGTATGAGAATTGAGACATCGCCGGGCCATTTCCTCGTAAATGACGAGATGCTCAACGCCGTGGTGATAATGATTCTCTTCACGTGCATCATATCGACAATGATGACCGAATCGGCTGCACAGCAGATAATACTACGCGATAAGGACATGCCGCAGGACGACGGACAGACCGACGACGAACGCATACTCATCCCGATGAAGTATCCAGAGTATGCAAACCGCCTGCTGAGTCTTGCACTCATGATGCGCAACCCGCGTCTGGGACGTGAGATTGTGGGCCTTAACGTGGTTTATGACGACGACGACATGCGCACCAATCAGGAACGCGGACAGCGCCTTCTGGAGAGTGTCAGCAAGTATGCCGCAGCTGCCGACGTAAGAATGCAGACTCAGGTGAGAGTGGCTGCCAACATAGCCAACGGCATAAAGCACGCCTTCAAGGAGTTCCATGCCTCGGAGATTATCATCGGAATGCACATGCACAAGGAGGTGTCACAGAAGTTCTGGGGAGCGTTCCACCAGAGTCTGTTCAACGGACTGAACAACCAGATAATAATGGCGCGCCTGAAACAGCCGCTCACAACCATACGCCACATACACGTGGCTGTGCCGTCGAGGGCGCAGTTCGAACCGGGATTCTACCGTTGGCTCGAACGAATGGACCGCCTCGCAGGCAACATGGAGTGCCGGATGATGTTCCACGGACGTCCCGACACACTCTCACTCATCAACAAATACACCGTGCAGCGTCACCCGGAGGTGAAAGCCGAATACATGTCGATGACCCACTGGAACGAGATGCCGAAGCTCGCGGCCAACATAAACGAGGATCATCTGTTTGTGGTAGTGGCTGCACGAAAGGGCACAGTGTCATACAAGAACGCGATAGAATATCTGCCCGAGGAGCTGACGACGCATTTCTCAGGCACAAATCTCATGATTATATTCCCCGACCAGCACGGCAACGCTATGGACGAAATGACCTTCGCACAGCCGCAACACACCGAGGACCGAAGCGCTTACGAGAGCATCGGCAAGTGGATAAACCGCATGAAGAAGTCGGGAAAAAACCGTGCCGACGGCAGCGACGCGCAATGACAGCGGCCTGACAGCCACACATCAACCGACGGCACGCACATACAACAAAAGACAAACATACTGTATTTATGATAGACATCAAGGGTATTACCAAAAGTTTCGGCTCACTGCAGGTGCTCAAAGGCATCGACCTACACATTGACAAAGGCGAGGTGGTGAGCATAGTCGGACCCAGCGGAGCGGGCAAGACCACTCTGCTGCAGATTATCGGTACGCTCGACAGACCGGACAGCGGCTCGATTGTCATCGACGGAATAGACGTAAGAAAACTCAACTCCAGACAAATAGGCGAGTTCCGCAACCGCCACATTGGTTTCGTATTCCAGTTCCACCAGCTTCTTCCGGAGTTCACGGCAATAGAGAACATCATGATTCCGGCATTCATCGGAGGCATGGGCAAGAGCGAAGCCAAGGAGCGCGCACTCGAACTGCTGCGTTTCATGGGTCTGGAAGACCGCGCCACACACAAGCCGGCGGAGCTGTCGGGTGGCGAGAAGCAGCGTGTGGCCGTGGCGAGAGCACTGATGAACAACCCGGCAGTGATTCTTGCAGACGAGCCCAGCGGCAGTCTCGACTCAAAGAACAAGGAGGAACTGCACCGCCTGTTCTTCGAACTGCGCGACAAATTCGGCCAGACGTTCGTCATCGTGACACACGACGAGAACCTGGCCAAGATAACCGACCGCACCATTGTGATGAAGGACGGAATGCTGGAGAACAGCTTCTCTGCAGCCGCACCGGCATCGACGGAAGAAACTCCTAAGGATACAGCCGGAGCGGAAGACTCCGACGGCGACGGCGAATAATCTTTTCTTTATTTCAAACCACAAAAAACAGACTGACATGATAAAGCTCGGCGACTACAACATACTGACTGTCGTTAAGGAAGTGGACTTCGGACTGTATCTCGACGGAGGCGACGAAGGTGAGATACTGCTGCCCCGTCGCTACGTACCCGAGGGTGCCGAACCAGGCGACACGATGGAAGTGTTCATCTATCTCGACAATGAGGAGAGGCTCGTAGCCACAACAGAGATTCCTCTGGCTAAGGTAGGCGACTTCGCTTATCTTGAAGTAGCGTGGGTGAACCAGCACGGAGCATTCCTCAACTGGGGCCTGATGAAAGACCTGTTCTGCCCGTTCCGCGAACAGAAAATGCGCATGGTGAAGGGCAACAAATACATAGTCCACGTGCACCTCGACGAAGAGAGCTACCGCATCATGGCGTCTGCCAAGGTGGAACACTTCCTCAGCGAGGACATGCCACCCTATCAGCGCGGCGACGAGGTGGACATGCTGGTGTGGCAGAAGACCGATCTGGGCTTCAAGGTAATTGTGGACAACAAGTTCCAGGGCCTCATATACGACGACCAGATTTTTGAATACATACACACGGGCGACCGCATGAAGGGCTACGTGAACACTGTCAGACCCGACGGAAAGATAGACCTTATGGTGCAGCCTTTGGGACGCCGGCGCACCACCGACTTCGCAGAGACCCTGCTGGAGTACATGCGTGGCAACGGCGGAATGTGTCCGCTGGGCGACAAAAGCGACGCCGAGGACATAAAGGAGATGTTCCATGTGAGCAAGAAGGTGTTCAAACGTGCCGTGGGCGACCTGTACAAGCGCCGGCTGATAAGCATTTCGGACAACTCTCTAAAGCTGAACGACTGATGCAGGAGTGGTATTCAAGGACGGAGATGCTGTTCGGACACGAGGCCATAGAGGCGCTGGCAGCAGCGCGGGTAGCCGTGTTCGGAGTAGGCGGCGTGGGCGGTTATGCCGTCGAGGTGATGGCGCGCAGCGGCGTGGGACACTTAGATCTGATAGACAACGACACTGTGAGCATCACCAATATCAACCGTCAGATAATAGCACTCAACAGCAACGTGGGGCAATATAAGGTGGACGTGGCGCGCCAAAGGGTTCTCGACATCAATCCGCAATGCGATGTCAGAGCCATACGCATGTTCTATCTACCCGAAGAGGCAGACAATATCGACCTGTCGGAATATGACTATGTGGTGGACTGCATCGACACCATTAAGGCCAAAATAGACATAGCAATGCGCTGCCATGAGCTCGGCGTACCGGTGATAAGCAGCATGGGAGCGGCCAACAAGCTCGACCCGACGATGTTCCGTGTGACCGATCTGAGCAAGACAAGCATGGACCCGATAGCCCGGATAATGCGTAAGAAACTGCGCAAGGCGGGCATAGAGCATCTGAAAGTGGTTTACAGCGAGGAGCAACCTGAAAAGGCAACAGACTCTGATGCGCCCGACGACAACGCTACGACATCCAAACGCCCCGTTCCGGCAAGCAATGCCTTCGTGCCGGCAGCGGCAGGTATAATAATAGGTGGCGAGGTTGTGAAGGACATAATCGGCATAGGCTGAAAACAGTAAGCCCTCCGGTCCGCAACGGAAAGCTGTTTCCCACAACTGAAAGGAAAGGTAATATGGTGCACTTTCAGATTTTCACCATCCTGCGTTTTTTTCATCTGAGTTTTCAGTTCTACCCCGAAAAATAAGCGAGTATTTGCGCGCCGGCTCTCCGTCGGACGCAAATTCGCGAAAAACAAGAGTCCTACGCAAGATATTGGACATCAACTGTTTACGTTTGAAGATAATTCTTTCGTCATACAAAAAGCACCATATTGGCACGCGATACAGGCCGTTTCAGGGCCTGATATGCACCATAACACACCCTGAAACAGGCATAACCAGACCCTAAAACGGGCTTAACCGGAATACAAGATAAATCATACGACATTCCATTACCGGATATACCACAAGACGGTACGGCCTGAACCGGCCTTTCTTATACGTGATTTAACATTCCTTTACATCTCTTTTGCGAAAAAAATTTGTCAAAAAAAAGTCAAGAAAAACTGTAAGTCCGCCTGCTGAGTTTTCTCTAAAAACGCCGGTATGAGGCATGAGAAGAATCAAGGGAAACCACGGAACGGCAACAGGAAAACAATAAAACGAGAATAAGGAAAAATAATACAGACATTGAAACAATGGCTTAACGATGATAAAAGAACAATCCCGGAACAGAAGCGCAAAAACGTTGTTCCGGGATTGTTTTTATGTTTTGAGACTTCCGTTTAGAACTCGGCAGTCTTCGGTGTACGCGGGAACGGGATGACGTCGCGTATGTTCTGCATACCTGTAACGAAGAGGATGAGACGCTCGAAACCGAGTCCGAAACCACCATGAGGGCATGTTCCGTACTTGCGGGTGTCGAGATACCACCACATATCCTTCATCGGGATGTTGCGCTCGGTGATCTGTGTCATGAGTTTGTCGTAGCTTTCCTCACGCACACTTCCGCCGATTATCTCGCCGATCTGCGGGAACAGCACGTCTGTACCCTGTACAGTGCGGCCATCTTCGTTCATCTTCATATAGAAAGCCTTTATCTCCTTCGGATAATCATTCATTATCACAGGCTTCTTGAAGTGCTCCTCAACGAGGAAGCGCTCGTGTTCGCTCGCGAGATCCATGCCCCATGAAACCGGGAACTCGAACTTCTTGCCGTTTGCCACAGCCTCTTCGAGAATCTTGATACCGTCGGTATAGGTGAGACGTACGAACGAATCCTTCAACACTCCTTCGAGTCGTGCGATCAGACCCTTATCAATCATCTTGTTGAGGAACTCAAGATCGTCCTTGCAGTTGTCCAAAGCCCACTGCACACAATACTTGATGAAGTCTTCCTCGAGGTCCATCAGGTCGTCCTTATCGATGAAAGCCACCTCCGGCTCTATCATCCAGAACTCTGCAAGATGGCGCGGAGTATTACTGTTCTCAGCGCGGAATGTCGGACCGAATGTATAAATCTGTCCCAGAGCAGTGGCTCCGAGCTCACCTTCGAGCTGTCCCGAAACGGTGAGAGATGTCATCTTTCCGAAGAAATCATCGCTGTAGATGATCTTTCCTTCCTCGTCTTTCTTCAGGTCGTACAGGTTCTTTGTAGTAACCTGGAACATCTCGCCGGCACCCTCGCAGTCGCTTGCGGTGATGATAGGAGAATGGAAATAGAAGAAACCGCGGTCGTGGAAGAACTTGTGTATGGCGATGGCCATGTTGTGACGGATGCGCATAACGGCACCGAAAGTGTTGGTGCGCAGACGCATATGAGCGTACTGACGCATGTATTCGAAGCTCTGTCCCTTCTTCTGCATGGGATAGTCAGAACCGCACAGACCGTAAATCTCGAGCTCGCGGCACTGTATTTCGGAAGCCTGACCGGCTCCCTGGCTCTCGACAAGTTCGCCGGTGGCGCTGATACAGGCACCTGTGGTGATCTGCTTCAGCATGTTCTCGTCGAACTTGGAGGGATCGACAACTATCTGAACGTTCTTTATAGTTGAGCCGTCGTTAAGTGCAATGAAATCAACGGCCTTGCTGCTGCGGTGTGTACGCACCCATCCTCTGACATTGACAGTCGCGCCGAAGTCGGTGCGCTTCAGAACGTCAACAACCTTTGTTCTACGTATTGTCTCCATTTTTTGAATATGTTATAAAATGCTGTCAGCCTTTTCAGCACGTGCCTCCACCCTCTCACAGTTTATACAACCGGTCTCCGCGGCAGCGGCACGGCCCGAATCGGCCGACACGTCATCTGTTTATGTTTTTCTGTTTCAGTTTCACTGTTTACTCGAAAGCACCCATGCGCAGCATATCAACCTCTTTCTCTGTGAGGAAACGCCAGTCACCGCGACGCAGGTTCTTCTTTGTCAGTCCGGCAAACTGTACGCGGTCGAGCTTCACTACATGATAGCCCAGGTGTTCAAATATACGACGCACGATGCGGTTCTTGCCGCTGTGAATCTCTATACCCACCTGACTCTTGTCTGTATCGCTTGCATATTCGATTGCGTCTGCATGTATCTCGCCGTCCTCAAGCTCTATACCCTCGGCTATCTGCTGCATGTCGTGAGCAGTGACATTCTTGTCGAGGAATACGTGGTAAACCTTTTTCTTGAGGAACTTCGGATGAGTCAGCTTGCTCGCAAGGTCGCCGTCGTTGGTGAGAAGCAGCACACCTGTGGTGTTGCGGTCGAGTCGTCCCACCGGATAGATGCGCTCCGGACATACGTTACCCACGATGTCCATCACGGTCTTGCGGTGCTGCGGGTCGTCGCTTGTGGTGACACAATCCTTCGGTTTGTTGAGAAGCACGTAAACCTTCTTCTCAAGTGTCACAGGATTGTTCTGGAACTTGATCTCATCAGTACGCTTAACCTTTGTACCGAGTTCGGTTACCACTGTTCCGTTAACGGTCACTGCGCCTGCCTCTATGTACTCATCGGCTTCGCGACGGCTGCAAACGCCTGCGTTGGCCAGGAACTTATTAAGACGTATCGGTTCGTTCGGATCGATGTGGGTTTCGCTGTACTCGATGCGTTTCTTCATGCTGTACTTAGCATTCGGATCGTAATCAGCGGTACGAGGACGATAACCTCCCTGCTGGAAGTTCTTATTGTAACCGCCGCGCTGCGGACGTGCGCCACGCTGCTGGAAACCACCCTGACGCTGCTGATAGCCGCCCTGAGCACCTTCACCACTGTTGTAACGCGGACGATAGCCGGCCTGCTGACGTGGCTGATAGCCGCCCTGAGCACCTTCGCCGCTGTTGAA
>ULTX01052923.1_pt1 | contig 67509 bp, 70 predicted proteins | sample 1958041 | NCBI WGS metagenome assembly ULTX01 (sample SAMEA4835747, study PRJEB28245) | human gut metagenome | biome: gut microbiome; material: fecal sample | place: Denmark | collected 2008
TCCGGTTCCAGTTGGAAGATGCGCTCTGCCACATAGGGGATGATGCCGTCACCGTGTGGATTAACTTGGTGCTTCGGTATGTATCCGGTCATGTTCCACGAAAAATCATTTAGCATAGCGCACCTCCCTTCTAACAAATGCTTTCTGAATAGTAGCCTGATTTTAATTCTCAGATTGTGTTTCTTTTGCTTCTACTTTTACAATCATACATAGGCTTTGAACTGCATTAAAGAGACGGATACAATCCATCTCGTCAATTTCAAAATCCGATCTTCCATGTAATAGCCAATGCCTATTTATCGTTTCAGGTTCATCGGCAGAGAAATCGCTTTTTTGATACAGATTTCGGATGAAGTTGTTATAAGAAATCCATACATGTTTTTGAATTGTACTTCCTGTTGACGGGAAGGTATCGACCTTCTTTTGACAAACTTTCATCATCCTTACATCTTGTTTGTCATCGCTAAATTCTGACAGAATACCCTCGATAACCGAGAGAAGCGATGTTGCGGGAGTATCCCGTCTTAATCAGGACAGGAAGGCATGCAGTTCCTCAAGCCGTGCGTCAAAGTCCGAGATGCCCAGATCATATAATTCCTCTTCTAGTTTTACGTTGCGGGCATAGGTACTCATTTTTAACTCTTTGGAAGGCGCGAAGACAAGTGCTTCTCCGGCAACTTCATGTTTTTTTACATCGGCAATATTCTGACGGTACATAAGATGCCGGTTGTCGAGTGCCGCAATGGTCTTTGGATATTTGCGCAGGGCATGGCGGTAAATATGCCGGAAGTCTTCCGGCTGTTTTACAAAGCTGCGCGGTTTGCTTAAGATCACAACCACACGGTCACATCCTTTGCGGAAAGCTCGTTCGACCGGAATAGAATCCGATAAGCCTCCGTCAAAATAGGTTTTGTCGTGGAAAGAAATCGGACGGCACATGACAGGCAGGGCGCAGCTAGCCATGATAGCGCGGTAGTCATCCTGTTTCATATCATCTTTGTTAAAATAGGCTGCCTTTCCGGTTGCGGCATCTGTGGCAATCAGTTCAAATTCAGCGGAATTTGCCGCAATGGCAGGGTAGTCGATCGGATCCGCACCATCGGAATTGGTCAGTGTCGCATAGATATACTGAAGACCGAAAAACTGTCCGGTACGCAAAAGATTTTTCACACCCATGTATCCCGGTTCCATCAGATGTTCTACATAGAAACGGCGGTTACGCCCGCACTGACCGGCAAGGTAGCTTGCGGTATTGGCAGATCCCGCGGACACACCGATACAGTAGTCAAACGTAATATGTTCATCCAGAAAACGGTCGAGAATGCCTGCGCTGTATGCGCATTTCATACCGCCGCCCTCTACTACAAGTCCTGTTTTCATAGGAAGTTTGCTCCTTTTTTTAATATAAATTGTAGCACTTTTTAAAACCTTGTCAATTTCACACATGAGAAAGAATGCGCATATAGTATGATACAGAATCTAGGTTGGAGGTACTTTTATGCAGGAACAGGAAAAGGAAGCAGTTCGGCTGGATACCTGTGATTTCCGGGGTGTACAGCCGATTATGATGGCACTGCCGTATCCGCCGGTACAGGTTGCGGGCAAAAACAGCGAGTATGCGGAACTGCTTAAGTTTGATTATTGCGGCTCGGTGTCGGAAATGTCGGCGATCACCCAGTATATCAACAATGAGAACCGTCTCTCCTGTGGAAAATGCAGTCTCGCGAAGGTGATTCTCGGGATCGCGATGGCGGAGATGATCCATATGCAGAAGCTGGGGCAGTTAATCTTTTTACTCGGAGGAACCATTGATTTTTCGGTCAGACAACGTGGGGGAAAGAGACAGCTGTGGACACCGGAATACTTAAAAACGCCGGAGAACGCGAGAAACATGGTCCTGGCGGATATCGAATCGGAAAAAGCAGCCATCAATCAATACCGGATGCATATGCGAAGGATCCGGGATCCATACGTCAACGCAGTGCTTGCAAGGATCATCCGGGACGAGGAGTACCACATTATGACGTTGCAGGCATTGCTCTAGGGAGACGGCAGAGGGGCATTGTAAATTCCGGCGATAAAGTGCTACAATAAACATGACATACAGCTGACGTGTTTGTTTTGCTAAGATGCGGATAAGGAGTTTATATGAAACTGGACAGAATGATCGGAATTCTTTCTGTGCTACTGCAGAAAGAAAATACAACAGCGCCTGAACTGGCGGAAAAATTTGAGGTATCCAGAAGGACCATCAACCGTGATATCGAGTCGCTCTGCAAAGCGGGAATCCCAATCCAGACGATACAGGGGAGCGGCGGCGGTATTCGGATCATGGAAGGTTACCGGATGGACCGGACGCTTTTGACGTCCAAAGACATGCAGATCATTTTGGCGGGCATCCGAAGCATGGACAGCGTAAGCGGCAGCAATTACTACGGACAACTGATGGAAAAGCTAAAGGCGGGGTCGTCGGATCTGATAAGCGCAAGGGATTCGATCCTGATCGATCTTTCATCCTGGCACAAAGCGTCCCTGACCCCGAAGATCGAGATCATACAGGCGGCGATCGAACAAAGGCGGATCGTGTCGTTTCAGTATTATGCGCCCAAAGGAGAGAGCGAGAGGAGGATAGAGCCATATTTTCTCATATTTAAATGGGCAAGCTGGTATGTATGGGGTTGGTGCCGGCTGAGAAAAGATTTTCGGATGTTCAAGCTAAACCGTATGGAACGAATGGAAATTACGGATGTTTCCTATGAGGCGCGTCAGGTACCGGCGCCGGATCTTGCCAATGAAAAGATCTTTCCGCCCGAAAAAAGGATAACCGTGATCTTCCGGCCGGAGGTGAAATGGCGGCTGATCGAGGAATGCGGGCCGGACTGTTATGAGGTAAGACCGGACGGGACACTGCTTTTCCGGAAGGAATACGCGGATGATGAGAGCATGATAAACTGGATCCTCACGTTTCAGAACCGGGCATATGTGCTGGAACCGGAATATATCCAGAAAAAACTCCTTGAAATAGCAGAAAATCTGACGAAAATTTATAAAGGAGAACAAACATGAAAAAAAGAATACTGCTCGTGCTCAAAGAAGAATTTGCGGACTGGGAGGCGGCGTATCTGTCGTCCCAGATCCTGGAGCTTGGAAAAGGAAACTATGTGGTGGAGACCGTTTCCTTAAACAAAGAACCGGTGCGCTCCATCGGAGGGCTTCGGGTCGTGCCGGATTATGGGCTGGACGAGGTGCCGGAAGCGTATGAGGCGCTTATCCTGGTCGGCGGAACCGGCTGGAGAAAGCCGGATGCGGGAAAGATAGCGCCACTCGTTTTGCAGTGCGTGGAAAAAGGCAGGGTGCTTGGCGGGATCTGTGATGCTGCGTCATTTCTTGGAACGCTTGGTGTTTTAAATACGGTAAAGCACACCTGTAATGATTTAAAGGATATGGAAGCATGGGCAAAGGACGCGTACACCGGAAGCGCGCTTCATCAGAAAAAGCAGGCGGTGCGGGATCAGAATATTGTTACGGCAAATGGAACCGCGGCACTGGAATTTGCGCGGGAAATTCTCTTTGCGCTTGACATAGCGGATGAAAAAAGTATTATGGATTCATACGCTTTTTTTAAGAACGGATTATACAAAGAATAGTAGAAGGGAATAAGGATGAAACAGCTGACAAGAGGAATCATTTATCTGGTGGGGCTTGCGATTTTAGCCCTTGGCATTACATTGAATACGAAAACAGGACTTGGAGTATCGCCGATCATTGCGGTCGCCTATGCGGTTTCGGAGCTCTGGGGTACCGATTTCGGAAACACCGTGCTTCAGATCCCGCTCAGTATCGTATTTACAAGGTTTATGAACCTCTATGTCGTTGTGATCCCGAATTTTGCGACAGACTGTAAGGGCACTTTTCCCGGAACCTTCGCGGGCAGAATGCTGTTTTTGCTGATCGCGGTATGCCTGACCGGGATCGTCCAGACGATCTCGGATGTCAGCGGGAAAGAAGTCGGTAGAGTGATCGCGCTGTTCCAGCATCTGTTTTTAAAAAAGATACAGGAGGTATTCCCATATGCAGCATAAATTCCAGACGACCATTTACGCCTGCTTTACCGGTTACATTGTCCAGGCGATCGTAAATAACTTCGCACCATTACTTTTTCTTACGTTTGAAAAGACATACCAGATCCCGCTTGGTCAGATCACAATGCTCATCACGATCAACTTCGGGATCCAGCTTTGTATCGATCTGCTGTCTGCGGGATTTGTGGATCGGATCGGGTATCGGGCATCGATTTTGATCGCGCATGTGTTTGCGGCACTCGGGCTTTTGGGGCTTGCGGTTCTGCCGGAGCTGTTTCCGAACGCGTTTGCCGGACTTCTGACCGCAGTTGTGATCTATGCGATCGGTGGCGGACTGATCGAGGTGCTGATCAGCCCGATCATGGAAAGCTGTCCGACTGATAATAAGGAAAAGGCGATGAGCCTGTTACATTCTTTTTACTGCTGGGGACATGTGGCGGTTGTCCTGATCTCCACGCTGTTTTTTAAGGTGTTTGGCATCGAACACTGGAAAGTGCTGACCTGCCTTTGGGTGATCGTTCCGGTGGCGAATGTGTTTGCGTTTCTCAAAGCGCCGATGGCGCCGCTGGTGGAGAAAGGAGAAAGCGGACTGTCTTTGCGTGATCTGTGCAGACAGAAGGTTTTCTGGCTTCTGATGCTCATGATGCTCTGCGCGGGAGCAAGCGAACAGTCGGTCAGCCAGTGGGCATCGACCTTCGCGGAACAGGGGCTTGGCGTGAGTAAAATGGTCGGTGACCTTGCGGGCCCGATGGCGTTTGCGGTGCTGATGGGAAGTGCCAGGGCGTTTTATGGAAAATTCGGAGATAAAATGGATCTGGATCGTTTCATGACCGGCAGCAGTATCCTCTGTGTGATCGCTTATCTTTGTATCTCACTGGTACCTGGCACAGCTGTGTCACTGCTTGGATGCGCGTTATGCGGGCTGTCGGTTGGCATCATGTGGCCTGGCACATTCAGCAAGGCGTCTGCCGCCTTAAAGAACGGAGGCACAGTGATGTTTGCAATGCTGGCACTGGCGGGAGATCTGGGATGCTCGGGCGGTCCGACGCTGGTCGGCGGTGTTTCGAGTGCGGCATCCGATAATTTAAAAGCCGGTATCCTGGCGGCGATCATATTTCCGTTGCTGCTTCTTGCCGCGGTAAAGGTGCTTGGGAGGGAAAAAGATGCAAAAAAGCGAGCTTGAGATCTTAAAAACGAGCAGTCTCTTTCGCGGAATGTCGGATGCGGACATAAACTGGCTGCTCTCGGATGAGCGGAGCGTGATCCGTCACTTTCCCAAGGGAGCTTTTATATTTAAAGAGCTTGACCGGCCGGGACAGGTGTATGTGCTGCTTGACGGGAAGGTCGTGATCGCGAAGGGCACACTTTCCGGAAAGCGTATCCTGATCACAAGGATCGAACAGAGCGGGGAGATGTTCGGGGAGGTATACGCGTTTTTGGGAAAAGCGTGTTATCCGATGTATGCTGAGGCTGCGGAGGATACCTCGGTACTCATCGTGGATAATGATATCTTTTTCGGAGAAGACGTCTGCCAGCCACGCGCGGTGCAGAAGATGCGCAATAACCTGCTTACGGTCTTTGCGAACAAGGCGTACCGGATGAACCAGAAGCTTCGTGTGCTTGGCGGCGGCGTTATCCGGGAAAAGATCGCCTGTTTTCTGGTCGAACAGCAGGATAAGGAAGGCAGGATAAACAGCAGTTTTTCCAGAGAGGAGATGGCGGATTATCTGAACGTGGCACGTCCGTCACTGTCAAGGGAGCTTGGAAAAATGCAGCAGGAGGGGATCATTTCGCTGGAACGAAGACAGATACAGATCAAAGATCAGAAAAGGTTGGAAGAATATTTGTGATTTTGTAACAAATGTTACGGACTTTTGCGGTGATTTCCGATAAAGTACAATTACAGGAAATGAGCAAAAAGCAAAGGAGAATATAGAATGGTCAGAAAAATCGTAAATATTGATGAAAACTTATGCAACGGATGTGGAGCCTGCGCAAATGCCTGTCACGAGGGTGCGATCGCCATGGTAGACGGCAAGGCGAAACTGATCAAGGATGATTACTGCGACGGACTCGGAGACTGTCTGCCGGCCTGTCCGACCAACGCGATCCATATCATTGAGCGCGAGGCGGCAGATTATGATGAGGCGGCGGTCAAAGAGCGTATGGAAGCAAAGAAAAAAGAAGCCCGCGGAGCGCATGGCATGATGCCGCAGGGCGGATGCCCGGGTACCAGAATGCGCCAGATGAACCGGCACGCGGCAGAAAAGACGGATACGGCGGCACCGGCAGGAAAACAGCAGTCAGAACTGCGTCAGTGGCCGGTACAGATCAAACTGGTTCCGACACGCGCACCGTATTTTGAGGGGGCGGATCTGCTTGTCGCCGCGGACTGTACGGCATATGCTTACGCATCCTTCCATCAGGAGTTTATCAAAGACCGTATCACGCTGATCGGCTGTCCGAAATTAGATGACTGCGATTATGCGGAAAAATTAACGGAAATTATAAAGAATAATGATATCCACAGCATCAAGATCGTCCGCATGGAGGTTCCGTGCTGCGGCGGACTGGAAAATGCGGTGATCCGTGCCATGCAAAACAGCGGGAAAATGATCCCGTGGCAGGTAGTGGTCATCACCTGTGATGGCGAAGCAACGACCATGCCATAGGTCAAATCTGATTTTTGGCTCTTTTCAGATGCCGTTTTTTGATGTAAGATGAGAACAGAAAAAGCGGAAACGGGTGGAGGAAAGAGATCTTGAATATCAATGAAATAGCAAAACTGGCAGGAGTGTCCCGGGCTACCGTCTCCCGTTATCTGAACGAGGGTTATGTCAGCGAAGAAAAAAAGGAGCGGATCCGGGCGGTGATCGAAAAGACCGGTTATCAGCCATCGACGCAGGCACAGACGCTCCGGACGAAAAAGACGCGGCTGGTCGGGGTGATCCTTCCGAAGATCAATTCAGATACGGTCAGCCGGATGGTGGCGGGGATCAGCGATGTCCTTTCAAAAAACGGTTATCAGCTTTTGCTTGCCAATACCAACAACGATATTGCGGAAGAACTGAAATACTTAAACCTGTTTAAAGATCGTCAGGTGGATGGCATTCTGTTTATAGCGACGATCCTTACAGCGCGGCACAAGAAACTGTTAAAAGCCTGTCAGGTGCCGGTTGTCATTTTGGGACAGCATCTGGACGGGTATTCGTGCGTATACCATGATGATTATCATGCGGCAGAGCAGATCACGGAGCTTTTGTTAGAGCATGGGAAAGTTCCGGGCTTCATCGGTGTCACGACAAAAGATGAGGCGGCGGGCTTAAACCGGAAAAAGGGATTTGAGGCAGCAGTCCGGGCAAAGAAGCTGGACTGCCCGCCGGAGCGGATGGCAGAGGCGCAGTTTACCATGGAATCCGGTTATGAGAAGATGAAGGAGCTGCTGAAGCGTGAGCCAAAGATCGATGCGGTATTCTGCGCGACCGATAATATCGCAATCGGAGCCATGCGGTACTTAAAAGAAATTGGGAAATCGATCCCACATGATGTGGAGCTTGCGGGGATCGGAGATACACCGCTCGCAGGATTGGTGGAACCGGCGCTTGCTACAGTGCATCTGTATTATAAGACTGCGGGAGCGGAAGCGGCAGCCATGCTGGTTGAGCATATGGAGAAAGAAGATGCGGTCAGCCGGGAACTGAAAATGGGATTTGAGATCAAAAAGAAAGCATCTGTTTTATAAGAAGAAGGAGTTGTGTGATTCCGGGCTGTCCCTTGGGGACGGCAGGGATGCACGGCTCCTTTTTTGGATATTGTGTATGAATTTGGGACGGATAATTTGTGAAAGATATCAATTTACAGGAGAGGCTTTTGTCGCTATAATAAAATTAAGATGTGAGAACGATTCCACATAAAGGACACATACTTACATGGAATGGCAGAAAAAAACAGGCGAAAATCAAGTAAGAACGATAACAGAAAGAGAGGGAAAGTGTATGGATTACAGAAGTGTGGCAAATGACATTTACAAATGCATTGGCGGACGGGAAAACATTGTATCCGCAGCACACTGTGCGACCAGACTACGCCTGGTCATTGCGGATAACGCGAAATGTTCCAAAAAGGAACTCGAAAATATTGATGGGGTAAAAGGCGTGTTCGAGGCTTCCGGACAACTTCAGATCATTCTTGGAACCGGAACGGTAAACAAGGTTTATGATGAGTTTATCGCGATCGCCGGCATTACAGCGGCAACCAAGGAAGAAGTAAAGCAGGCGGCAACCGCGAAACAGAATATTTTTAAACGGATGATCAAAACACTCGGAGATGTGTTTGTGCCGATCATTCCGGCGATCGTTGCGAGTGGTCTTCTGATGGGACTGCTGGAAGGCTTGAGCAAGATGTTCCCGGCGATGGCAAATTCCGGATCGTATACGATCATCCATCTGTTCAGCAATGCGGCGTTTGTATTCTTACCGATCCTGATCGGAATCAGCGCGGCACGGGTATTTGGCGGAAATATTTTCCTCGGTGCGGTCATTGGTATGATCATGATCCATACGGATCTTTTGAATGCCTGGTCGGTAGCGACAGCGGATTCAATCCCGACAGCGGAAGCGTGGTTTGGTCTTTACAGCATCAGACTTGTCGGCTACCAGGGGCATGTGATCCCGGTGGTGATCGCGGTGTGGTTTATGTCCATGCTGGAGAAAAAGCTGCATAAGATCGTTCCGGAAATGATCGATCTGTTTGTGACACCGCTCGTAACCGTGCTTGTGACCGGATATTGTACACTGACGATCTTCGGACCGGTATTTTCCTGGGTGGAAAATGGCGTGCTCGCCGGGGTAAAAACACTGATCACAATGCCGTTTGGTATCGGCTCCGCGCTTGCGGGAGCGGTTTACGCGCCGACTGTTGTGGCTGGTGTACATCATATGTACAATGCACTGGAAGCCGGGATGCTCAGCGCGGACGGACTTGATATCTGGATGCCGATCGCTACGGCTGCCAATGTTGCGCAGGGTGCGGCAGCGCTTGCGCTTGCAGTGAGAACAAAAGATCAGAAATTAAAGGGAATGGCGCTTCCGGCTTCACTCTCCGCATTCCTTGGTATCACAGAACCGGCGATCTTTGGTGTCAACCTTCGTTATATCAAATGCTTTGTAGCAGGCTGCATCGGCGGCGCGGTCGGAGGACTGGTAGCAGGCATCACCGGTGTCGGTTCTACCGCTTATGGAATCACGGGTCTGTTCGGCTATCTGATCACGACAGATTATGTATGGCAGTATACACTGGTCATCGTAGCTGCGTTTGCGACAGCGTTTGCGTTATCCTGGCTGTTTTTCCGCGATGATAAGAGCTCATCGGAGGAACCGGAAAAAGAACAGACAACAGAACAGGCAACAGAACCGGAAACAGAACGGAATTTTGAGGAACACGCGGTATACTGCCCGGTAAAAGGAAATGTGATCCCGCTTTCAGAAGTAAAGGACGAAACCTTTGCATCCGAAGCACTGGGAAAAGGAGTTGCGATCGTGCCGGAGGAAGGCGTGGTCTACGCACCGTTTGACGGAGTGGCAGAGATGGTGTTTGATACCAAACATGCGCTCGGCTTAAACAACGGCAAAGAGATCGAACTTCTGATCCATGTCGGATTAAATACCGTGGAACTGGACGGCAGATTTTATGAGACATATGTAAACAGTGGAGATGCGATAAAGGCAGGACAGAAGATTTTATCATTTGACATGGAAGGAATCAAAAACGCGGGCTATGATCTGACGACACCGGTGATCGTGACCAATTCGGATGACTGGAGTGATGTGCGCGCGGAAAAAACCGGAAATACGATGGTACTGGAGAAAATAATTACCGTAGAGTAAGGTGGTGCAGGTAAAATGAATGTAATGGCAGAAGTAATGGTTCCGTGGATACAGGAACAGGAAAAGAAGGGAAAAGATTTAAAGAACGCAAGGTGGAGCACACGTTTTCATATCATGCCTCCGGTAGGATGGCTGAACGATCCGAACGGACTTTGTTACTATAATGGCGACTATCATTTCTTCTTCCAGTACGCGCCTTTTGACGCGAAGGGAGGACTGAAATTCTGGGGGCATATGAAAAGTAGAGACATGCTGCACTGGACCTACGAGGGTGTGCCGCTTTTTCCGGACAGTCCGTATGACTGCCACGGGGTGTATTCCGGCTCGGCATTTACGGAGGACGGACAGATGGAGCTGTTCTACACCGGAAATGTCAAGCTGGATGGCGATTATGACTATGTTTTGGATGGCAGGGAAGCGAATGTGATCTATACGGCAAGTCAGGATGGTAATCATTTTACCGCAAAAAAATGCCTGCTCACATCGGCGGATTATCCGGCGGATTATACCAGGCATGTGCGGGATCCGAAGGTGTTTCGGGAAAACGGCAGATATTATATGCTGCTTGGAGGAAGAAAGAAAAACGATGCGGGTGCGGCGCTTCTTTATGAGTCTGCGGACAAAATGCACTGGACATTGAAAGAGGAATTTCAGACAGCGGACACGTTTGGATACATGTGGGAGTGTCCGGATCTGTTTTCACTCGATGAAAATAAAGTGCTCTCCGTATCTCCGCAGGGACTTGCGCGTGAGGCGTTCAAAAACCAGAATGTCTATCAGTCCGGATATTTTCTGTTAAAGGATGGAAAAACACCGAGCGCGGATATGTTTGTGGAGTGGGACATGGGATTTGACTTTTACGCACCGCAGACGTTTTTGGATGAAAAGGGCAGAAGAATCCTGGTCGGCTGGGCAGGACTTCCGGATGTGGAAGCGGAATACCAGAATCCGACCGTTGCACTCGGCTGGCAGCATGTGCTTACAACACCGCGTGAGTTGTCAGTGAGAAACGGCAGGGTGGTGCAGACTCCGGTCGAAGAAGTGGCTGCGCTTCGGAAAAAAGAGATCTCGGTCGAATGCGGAAAAGAGATGGAGATTTCGGGTGGCTGCTTTGACCTGGAGCTTACGGTGTTCTCGGATGCGCCGATGCGTATCACACTGGAAAAGGAATGCGTGATCGGTTATCAGAATGGTATTTTTACACTTGAATTCCAGCCGGGGGCAGGCACGGATATCGGCTGTGGCAGAAAGACGAGAAGGGCAAGAATCGAACACTTGCGGGAAGTGCGTATCCTGTCGGACGAGTCACTGCTTGAAATTTATGTAAATGGCGGGGAAACGGTGTTTACCACGCGGTATTATCCGAACAGGGATAACAGAAGCATCCGTGTGGAGGCAGACGGAACCGGAAAGATCTTTGAACTGGCATTGTGAGAGAAAAGGAGAAATGGTATGAAACAATATGATGTAGTAGCATTGGGAGAACTGTTGATCGATTTTACACAAAACGGATTGAGCCCGCAGGGGAATCCGCTGTTTGAGGCAAATCCGGGTGGCGCGCCCTGTAATGTGCTCGCAATGCTGACCGGGCTTGGTGACCGCACAGCGTTTATTGGAAAAGTCGGAAATGACGGATTCGGACATCAGTTAAAACAGGCGCTTGCGGAAGTGGGCATCGGAACCGAGGGGCTTTGTATGGATGATGCGGTGCATACCACACTTGCGATCGTACAGACGAAAGCGGACGGAGACCGTGACTTTTCGTTTTACCGGAAACCGGGTGCGGATATGATGCTGACGGAAAAAGAAGTACGTCCGGAACTGCTTTCGGACTGCCGGATCTTCCATTTTGGTTCCTTATCCATGACGGATGAAGGGGTGCGCGCTGCGACAAAACATGCCATACAGGTGGCAAAAGAGGCGGGAGCACTCATTTCGTTTGATCCGAATCTGCGTCCGCCGCTCTGGGATTCCCTCGATGCGGCAAAGGAACAGATCGCGTATGGGATGAAACAGTGTCAGATCTTAAAGATCTCGGATGATGAGATCACCTGGTTTACCGGAGAGACGGACTATGAGAAGGCGGCGCGCAGGCTGCAGAGCGAATATGACATTCCGCTTGTCTTTGTGTCGCTTGGAAGCAAGGGAAGCCAGGCATATTGCGGTGAGACCGCGGTGACGGTGGAACCGTTTTTGCAGGAAGGGACGATCGAGACGACCGGAGCGGGTGACACCTTTATGGGATGCATGCTGCATCAGATCTTAAAGAAGGGAACACTCGATCTTACAAAAGAGGACTTGAGGGAAATGCTTGTATTTGCCAATGCGGCGGCATCCCTTATTACAACAAAAAAAGGAGCACTCCGCGTGATGCCGAAACTGGAAGAGATCAAGGCGCTGATCGCGGAAAGAAGATAGAGTATATTGCTGAGATTTCCATGGCGGATTCGAAAAAAGTGTGTTAAGATAGCAAAAAGGAGAAAAAGCATGGAAACAGAAAAGAAGAAAAAGGAGCGGGCGCTTCTTATTATAGAGCGGTTAAAAGAGGAATATCCGGACGCGGGCTGCACGTTGGATTACAATGAGGCGTGGAAACTGCTTGTGAGTGTACGTCTGGCGGCACAGTGTACGGATGCGCGGGTCAATGTGGTCGTGCAGGGACTGTATGAAAAATATCCGAGCGTTGCGGCGCTTGCGGAGGCGGATGTGGCGGATATCGAGGCGATCGTAAAGCCATGCGGGCTCGGACACAGCAAGGCAAGGGATATCAGTGCCTGTATGAAGATGTTAAAAGAAGAGTACGGTGGGAAAGTACCGGACGATTTTGACGCGTTGTTAAAACTGCCCGGGGTGGGAAGAAAGAGCGCGAACCTGATCATGGGGGATGTGTTCGGCAAACCGGCGATCGTGACGGATACACACTGCATCCGTCTGACCAACCGGATGGGGCTGGTAGATCAGATCAAAGATCCGAAGAAGGTGGAGATGGCGCTCTGGAAACTGATCCCGCCGGAGGAGGGCAGTGATTTCTGCCACAGGCTGGTGTATCACGGGCGTGAGATCTGTACCGCGCGCACAACTCCGTATTGTGACAGATGCTGTCTTGGCGATATCTGTCCGAAAATTGGCGTAAACTGATTAAATATTGCTGCTGTCATCACTATCAAGGCTGGAAGCATCGTCTTCTGCGAAAACATCATCCACGCGGAAGACCTGGCTTTCAGCCTTTTTGGCAAGCTCCTCGGCACGTGTTTCCATATCGTGCAGTTTCCGTTTCATGCCCGGATAGGTGGCTGCATCCTTGTAGGCGAAGTAGATGGCTGCGAGAAACAAAAAGCCGCAGAGCAGTGTGGTGAAACGAACGCCCACGCCGATCAAGGGGAGGGCTTTGTAGAGTGTGGCACCGCTTCCGACCAGGGAGACAACGGTTCTTAAATAAGAAAGATGTGTCCGGTTGACGGCGAGCATGGAATTTGTGAGCGCGAGATCGGTACGGATCTTGGCGAATTCGGTGCGTTCCACAGCAAGGCTGTTCTGGTTGAAAGCAAGTGCATCATTGGTATCCATGGATTCCGGTATCTCACGGGAGATGCCGGGATCTATTTCGATATTCAGGTTGATATTGGAAGTGGAGTGATGATTCTTTGGTGTAAACATAGGGACCTCTCATTCGTAATCTGTTGTATGGCATTTATGATAGCATAAAAGAAAAAGCCCTGAAAACTCAGGACTTTCAAAAAAATAATGCGGAAGATGGGACTTGAACCCACACGACTGCAATAGCCACAAGATCCTTAGTCTTGCTCGTCTGCCAGTTCCGACACTTCCGCATTTCTTATTTGTTGTCGCTCACACGCGACTTAGTTATAATAGCAAATGGATGTGATCTTGTCAATGCTATTTTTGAAATTTTTCTAATTTTTTTTATTTTTAAAATTTTTGAAAAAAATTAAAAAATCTCCTTGACATTTTAAAATAAACACGTTAGAATAACACTTGTCAGTTTTGAGCAGGAATGGCGGAATTGGCAGACGCGCAGGCTTCAGGTGCCTGTGGTAGCAATATCGTGAGGGTTCAAGTCCCTTTTCCTGCATAACTTAGAGATCCGGAAGCCTATGGCTTTCGGATTTTTTTGTATATAGAAAAACACGGAGGATGACAGAGATGGAGGATTTGAGAATACGGGTCGCAAAACCGGAGGATGCAGAGGAACTGTTAGATATTTACGCACCGTATGTGACAGGAACAGCGATTACATTTGAATATGAAGTGCCGTCGGTGGAGGAGTTCCGGGCGCGGATCACACATGTTCTGGAGAAATATCCGTATCTGGTCGCGGAAGCGGATGGCGCGGTCATCGGATACGCGTATGCCGGAGCATTTAAGGAGCGTGCCGCGTATGACTGGGCGGTTGAGACATCGATCTATCTGCGTAAGGATAAAAAGAAGCATGGCATGGGGAGAAAGCTCTATGAGGCGTTAGAACAGGCACTGAACATGCAGCATATCCTGAATGTGAACGCCTGCATTACTTATATAGAGAAGGAAGACGAATATGTGACAAAAAACAGCGCGCAGTTCCATGAACATATGGGATACCGTCTGGTCGGGAAATTCTGTGCGTGCGGTTACAAGTTCGGGCGCTGGTATGATATGATATGGATGGAAAAATTCTTAGGAGAGCACACGGCGCATCCGGCGGCGGTGAAGAGATTTCCGGAGATCAAAAAACAGTTTGAAATTGAATATTGTTTTGGGAAAAATTCTGATATATAATACTCTGTTGGAAAAAACAAATGAGAAAAGAGTTGGACAAAAATGAATCAGAAAAAGATTGTGCTGCGCGGTGAGACAGCGCTTGTGATCGCGGTCATCATCAACAGCCTGGGTGTACTTTTGATGCTGCAGTCGGGATCGGGGATTTCGGCGATCTCGAGTGTGCCCTATGCGTTCCATCAGGTAATGCCAAAGTTGTCGCTTGGAACATGAACCTATCTGTTTCAGGGATTTTTTGGTTGCGGTGTTGATGATCATGCGTCGCAGGTTCGTGCCGTCCTACCTGTTCAGTTTTGTGGTCGGATTCGCATTCGGGGAGATGATGGACGTGCATGAGCTTTGTATCGGTTTTACAGCCGGAATGTATGGGAACAGAAGAAACTAAAAAAGGTTAAAAAAACACGGATATGTTTTGACAAAATAAAATCAGAGCGGTATACTAGTGTTAGTAAGGCGAAATCTGCAAAAGAGAGGGAGATAAAAAGTATGACAGAACAACAGTATAAAAGAGCGAGCAAGAAGGTATTTCTGGTCGTTGCCATTGTATATGGCTATGTGGTATTGACGATGCTTGCCTATCTTGGGGCAAATAAAGACGCAAGTGTGGGGAGAGCAGTTTTACAGCTGGTGATATCGGTTGCGGTGATCGCGTTTTCCGCTTTCGCAAACGCAGCAAAAGGTGGAACAAGGCAGGGCGCGATCATGATATGCACCAGTCTGGCAGCCGGTTATGTGGTGATCATGCTGGTAAATTCTACAAGTGGAACATGGGCGTATGCGCTTCCGATGTTACTCGCTACGTTTGCGTATCTGGATTATCGCCTGATGGTTTGCGGAAATATCGTGGTGATCGGTGTAAACCTGCTCCGTCTGGTGATACAGTTTGCTCTGCCCAATTCTACGCGTACGGGGGAGAATGTGCTTGCGGTATTTATCCTCTGTCTGGTTGCCTACGCTTCCATCAGCGTGACAAAACTTCTGATCAGGTTTAATGAAGAGAATATGGAAGAGATCGAAAAAGCGGCGCAGGTTCAGGAAGAAAGCAATAAGAAGATGGTTTTGGTCGCGGACAATGTCATGAAACATTTTGACAATGCGATGAGCATGCTGGACAATCTTGAAAACAGTATTGATGTCAGCCATACTTCCATTAATAATATTGCCGAGAGTACGGAGAGTACCGCGGAGGCGATCCAGAAACAGGCTGTAATGTGTTCGGATATCCAGGGAAATACGGATGCTGCCGAAAACGGTATTCATGAGATGATTGAGGCTTCCCGCCGTACCGATGAGACGGTAAAAGCAGGAGCGGGCGTTGTGCGTGAGCTGAAAGAGCAGGCACACAACGTAGCGGACGCAAGCAACATTACGGTAGAAGTGATCCAGAGCCTGACATCAAAGGTGGAAGAAGTACAGAACTTTGTCGGTACGATCATCAATATTTCAAGCCAGACCAACCTGCTTGCGTTAAATGCTTCTATTGAGGCGGCGCGTGCCGGAGAAGCCGGAAAAGGTTTCGCGGTCGTAGCGGAGGAGATCCGTCAGCTTTCAGAGCAGACGAAAGAGGCGTCCAATAACATTACCGAGATCATCAACAAATTAAATGATGACACCAAACGGGCAAATGACAGCATTACCAATTCGGTCGCTTCTGTGGAAAAACAGAATGAACTGATCGAAAATACAAGAGAAAAATTCGGAAAAGTCGGCGAGGAAGTAGAGGCGCTTACCACCAATATCAACGAGGCGGAGGCGAGCATCAAAAAGATCCTGGATGCAACCGGTATTATTTCGGATAATATCACACAACTGTCAGCAACCGGAGAAGAGGTTGCGGCTTCTTCCACAGAAGGACTGCGCACTGCGGATTCTACCGTAGAAGATATGAAGAACTGCAGAAAGATCCTCGAAGATATTTACATGCTGGCACAGGATTTGAGAGAGTCGGTTTAATGCAAAAAGAAAAGTAAATAGCGGTGCATAAAAAATAAGGAAACTTTGCAAAAAGAGGTTTCCTTATTTTGTTGTCGGCGTAAATTTTGTAAAAAATAAAGGAAATGTGTCTTAGACGCAGAATAATATATATAGAGGCTGTTTTTGGCAGCCGGTGTATCAGGAAAGAGGGCATTACATGACAATTCGGGAAAGTCTGGAACAGATGGAACATGCTTCGCTCAGCCCCTATGCGACGCTCAGCGAAAATTCCGTCGGACGCGATGATCCGGAACCACAGTGTGATATACGTCCGGTGTTCCAACGAGACAGAGATAGGATCGTACATAGCAAGGCGTTCCGGCGCCTGAAAAATAAAACACAGGTATTTTTGGAGCCCAAAGGGGATCATTACCGCACGAGGCTCTCCCATACACTTGAGGTTTCCCAGAATGCGCGGACGATCGCGCGGGCGCTTCGCATGAATGAGAGTCTGGTGGAGGCGATCGCGCTCGGGCATGATCTGGGGCATACGCCGTTTGGCCATGCCGGCGAGAGTGTATTGAACCGCCTGTGTACAGACGGGTTCAAGCACAACGAGCAGAGTGTGCGTATCGTAGAGAAGCTGGAAAAAGACGGCAAGGGCTTAAACCTTACCTGGGAAGTGCGGGATGGGATCTTAAACCATCAGACCAGTACTATGCCGCATACCTTGGAGGGAAAGATTGTCCGTTTTTCTGACAAGATCGCTTATATCAATCATGATATCGATGACGCGATCCGCGGTCATATCCTGACGGAGGAAGACATTCCGTCGGATCTGCGGGAAACACTCGGCTATACATCGAGGGAGCGTCTGAACAAACTGATTCACAATATCATTATGACCAGTATGGATCAGAATGATATAAAGATGGAACCGGAGATCGAGCGGGCGATGCAGGATCTGCGCCAGTTTATGTTTGTGCATGTCTATACCAATCCGGCAGCAAAAGGAGAGGAATCCAAGGCGCAGGAACTGGTAGAGCGGCTGTTTTATTTTTACATGGATCATGTGGAGGAGATCCCGGAGGCGTTTCGCCGGATGTTAGACGAGGGCGAAAAGAGAGAACGGGTTGTCTGTGATTATATTGCCGGTATGACGGATCAGTACGCGATCGAAAAATTCAAACAGTATTTTGTGCCGATGGCGTGGTCGGTCGAATAAGCGGGAAAGGAGAAGAAAATGCCATATTATTCAGATGAACTGATAGAAGAAGTGCGCTCAAGGAATGATATTGTGGATGTGATATCCGGTTATGTCCGTCTGCAGAAAAAAGGAAGCACCTATTTCGGCTTATGTCCTTTTCATAATGAAAAGACAGGTTCTTTCTCCGTTTCTCCGGTGAAACAGATGTATTACTGCTTCGGATGCGGAGCGGGAGGAAATGTATTTACTTTCCTGATGGAATATGAGAATTTTACATTCCCGGAAGCAATGCAGGCGCTGGCGGACCGGGCAGGGATAGATCTGCCCAAACAGGAGCTGAGCGGAGAAGCGAAACGGGAATCGGACAAAAGATCAAGACTGCTTGAGATCAATAAAGAAGCGGGAAAATACTATTATACCCTGCTGCGCAGTGAACGCGGCGCACAGGCGCTTTCCTATTTCCGGAAAAGAGAACTGTCGGATGCGACGATGCAGAAATTCGGACTGGGTTATTCGGATAAATACAGTGATGATCTTTACCGGTATTTAAAGAGCAAAGGGTATGAAGATGAGATTTTAAAAGACTCCGGTCTGGTCGGTTTCGATGAAAAAAGAGGCGGACATGACAAATTCTGGAACCGTGCGATGTTTCCGATCATGGATATTCATAATAAGGTGATCGGCTTCGGCGGCCGTGTCATGGGAGACGGGGAACCGAAATACCTGAATTCTCCGGAGACAAAGATCTTTGACAAGAGCCGGAATCTGTACGCCTTAAATTTCGCAAGGCAGTCCAAACGTCCATATATGCTGCTCTGCGAGGGTTATATGGATGTCATAGCGCTGCATCAGGCGGGATTTGACAATGCGGTGGCGTCCCTTGGGACCTCATTTACGAGTGGACATGCCAGTCTTTTAAAACGTTATACGAAAGAGGTCTATCTTACGTTTGACAGTGACGGGGCGGGGATCAAGGCGGCACTGCGCGCGATCCCGATCTTAAAAGAAGTCGGACTTTCCGCCAAAGTCATCAATATGAAACCTTACAAAGACCCGGATGAATTTATCAAGGCACTCGGGGCGGAGGCGTATCAGGAGCGGATCGACCAGGCGGAAAACAGTTTTATGTTTGAGATCCGCATCTTACAGCAGGATTATGACATGAAAGATCCGGAGGGAAAGACGGCGTTTCAGCATGAGACCGCAAAGAAGCTGGCGCAGTTCCCGGAGGAGATGGAACGGAATAACTACATTGAGGCAGTCGCGGAGCACTACCAGATGGGTTATGAGAACCTGCGGAAGCTGGTCAATCAATATGGCGCGCAGGGCGGGCTTGCGCGCGAGCCGGTGAAATTAAAATCTGCCACGCGTGAGGTCAAAAAAAAAGAAGACGGCATGAAGCAGTCGCAGAAACTGCTTTTAACCTGGCTGATCGAAGATACCGGGCTGTTTGATATTGTAAAGCAGTACATCACGCCGGAGGATTTTACAGAAGAGATCTATAAAAAGGCGGCGGAGATTTTGTATGCCCAGTTTGCGGAAGGCGCGCTAAATCCGGGGAAAATCGTAAGCATGTTTCAGAATGAGGAAGAACAGCGGGAGATCGCCGCTTTGTTTAACGCAAGGATCCACGAGATCGATGGAAAGCAGGAACGGGAGAAAGCATTAAAAGAGACCATTCTGCGGGTGAAAGAAAACAGTTATAATTACCGTGCGGCGCATATTGCGGTCACGGACATCGCAGGCACACAAAAGCTGATCGATGACAAAAGGCAGCTTGAGGCATTGCGGAAACTGCATATTTCTATCAATTAAGGACAAAATAGTAACAGATTTTGGAATACAAACCATGAGAGGATGAAATTAAGATGGAAGAAAAACTCGAAAAAAAGGCAAAAACTGCAAAAAAGACAGCGGAGGAAGCAGCTTCTGCGGAAAAAGAAGCAAAATTCATGGAAAAACTGCAGGGACTCCTCGCGGTCGCGAAAAAGAAAAAGAACATGCTGGAGTATCAGGAGATCAATGATTATTTCCGTGAACTTGAGCTGAACGCGGAGCAGTTTGAGAAGATCCTGGATTTCCTGGAAGCAAACAATATCGACGTCTTAAGAATTACCGAAGATGATGATGAGGTAGATGAGGAACTCCTGTTAAATGACGACGAGGAAGAGATCGAGGTGGAAAATATCGATCTTTCCGTGCCGGACGGTGTTTCTATCGAAGATCCGGTCCGTATGTATTTAAAAGAGATCGGAAAGGTTCCGTTGCTCAGCGCGGAGGAAGAGATCGACCTTGCCCAGAAGATGGAAGAGGGAGCGGTTGCGAAAGAAAAGATCGCGATTTTAAAGAAACGTAAGGAAGAGGCAGCGGAGGAAGAACAGGCAGAGCTGGATGAGGAGATTAAGGCACTCACAAAGACCCAGGATGCCGGAGATGAGGCAAAGAAACGTCTGGCGGAAGCAAACTTACGACTGGTAGTATCCATTGCAAAACGTTATGTTGGCCGTGGTATGCTTTTCCTTGATCTGATCCAGGAGGGAAATCTGGGTCTTATTAAGGCTGTCGAAAAATTTGATTACCGCAAGGGTTATAAGTTCTCCACATATGCGACCTGGTGGATCCGTCAGGCGATCACAAGAGCGATCGCCGATCAGGCGAGAACGATCCGTATTCCGGTGCATATGGTTGAAACGATCAACAAACTGATCCGTGTTTCCAGACAGTTACTGCAGGAACTCGGACGTGAACCGACTCCGGAAGAGATCGCGGAAGAAATGAACATGCCGGTAGAGCGTGTGCGTGAGATCTTAAAAATATCCCAGGAGCCGGTGTCTTTGGAGACCCCGATCGGTGAGGAGGAAGACAGCCACCTTGGTGATTTCATCCAGGATGACAATGTGCCGGTTCCGGCAGACGCGGCGGCGTTTACCCTGTTAAAAGAACAGCTTGAGGAAGTGCTTGGAACGCTGACAGAACGTGAACAGAAGGTTCTCACGCTGCGTTTCGGTTTGGAGGACGGCCGTGCGCGCACACTGGAAGAAGTAGGAAAAGAATTTAATGTAACACGCGAGCGTATCCGTCAGATCGAGGCAAAGGCACTGCGCAAACTGCGTCATCCGAGCAGAAGCCGCAAATTAAAGGATTATCTGGAGTAAAAATATGAAAACGACCTTGAGTAAGCGTCTGCTTGCGGTGGCCGGGTTTGTGACGCCGGGCAGCCGGGTTGCGGATATCGGGACGGATCACGCGTTTGTTCCGATTTATCTGATGGAACATAAGATCGTGCCCAGCGCGCTCGCGATGGATATCGGAAAAGGTCCGCTTCTTGCGGCAGAGGAACATATCAAAGAGCACGGACTGGAAAAATACATAACTGCGCGGCAGTCGGACGGAGTACTTGCCTTACAGGATGGAGAGGCAGACTCCGTGATCATTGCCGGGATGGGCGGGGCGCTCGTGATAAAGATCCTGTCCGAGGGACGCGAAAGACTGCGAAATGTAAAGGAACTCATTTTGCAGCCACAGTCCGAGGTGGAAAAAGTGCGCCATTTCCTTTATGAAAGTGGATATCATATCACAGCGGAGGAAATGGTCTTTGAGGATGGCAAATATTATCCGATGATGCATGCCGTACCTGGCAGGGACGATACGGTGTATCCGGAGTCCTATTTTAAGTATGGCGGCTGGCTGATCCGGGAAAAGAACGAGGTGCTTTTGAGGTATCTGGAAAAAGAAGAACGTGAAGTGCGCGAAATCCAAAAAAAGCTTCTGCCGGGGCAGGAGAAAGAACGGATCCGGGCACGGCTTGATGAGATCAAAGAACGGCTTGCGGTGATAGAACAGGCGAAAATGGAGATGCATGGATCATGAAAGGTGAAGAAGTTCTTGCAATTTTGAGACAGGCGGCACCGGAGCATTATGCCTGCGCATGGGATAATGTCGGTCTGCTTGTCGGCAGCAGTAAAAAAGAAGTAAAACGGATCTATCTGGCGTTAGACGCGACAGATGAAGTGGTGGAACAGGCGGTTTCCTGTGGGGCAGATCTGCTTGTGACTCATCATCCGCTTATCTTTTCGGGATTAAAGCGGGTGACAGATGAAGATTTTATCGGACGGAGAGTCCAAAAGCTGATCGCGCATGATACTTCCTATTATGCGATGCATACCAGTTTTGATGTGTCGAAGATGGCAGATCTGGCAGCGGAGAGATTAGGATTCGTCGCACCGCAGGCGCTTGAAGAGATGTTTGAGGAAGACGGCGAAACAAAGGGCATTGGAAAGATCGGGAATCTTGCGCAGGAGATGACACTCGCGTCCTGCGCGCAGTTTGTAAAGAAAGCGTTTGAGATTCCGGCGGTGAAAGTGTTTGGCAATCCGAAACAAAAAGTAAAACGTGCGGCGGTCTGCCCGGGATCGGGAAAAAGTGAAATCCCGTTTGCCTTACAAAAAGGAGCAGAGGTATTGATCACCGGAGATATCGATCATCATGACGGGATCGATGCGGTGGCGCAGGGACTTTGCGTGATCGATGCCGGACATTATGGACTTGAGCATATTTTTGTTCCATATATGAAAGAATATTTAGATACCAGATGCAGACAGGTCGAGGTCATTATGCGGGAAGATATCTTTCCGTTTGAAGTGGTATAGGAGGTGTTTTTTGTGGCAGATCAGATGTGTAACGTAAGGATTGACGGAGAAGAGAAAAGCTATCCCTGCGGGACGCCTTTCCTAGAGATCGTAAAGGATTATCAGAAAAATTACAAAGACGATATCGTGCTGGTCATGTTTAACCGGAAACTGCGGGAACTGCATAAACGTCTGAAAAAAGACGGGGAGATCTCGTTTGTGACGGCGGCGGATAATGTCGGAAAAAAGGTATACCGCAGAAGCGTGATCCTTCTGATGCAGAAGGCGGTTTACAATCTTTATGGCAGAAAGAATGTCCGCGCGCGGGTACTGCATTCGATCAGACAGGGGTATTTCTGCAAGCTGACCGGCGGACCGGAGTTAAATGAGGCGGTTCTTCTTGAGATCAAGGAGGAAATGCTCCGTCTGGCGGAAAAGAACATACCGCTCATGAAAGAGACCGTCAGCACCAATGAGGCGCGCGCAATGTTCCACTCATTTGGCATGACAGACAAAGAACAGCTGTTTAAATACCGCAGAAGCTCCACGGTCAATATTTATGATCTGGATGGCTATAAGGATTATTTCTACGGATATATGGTGGCTTCGACCGGATATCTCAAATATTTTGACCTGAAATTATATCAGGATGGATTTATGCTGCTTTATCCGAATCAGGATTCCAGAAAAGTGGCGGAATTTGTCCCGTCCGATCAGTTGTTCCATACGCTCGATGAATCTTCACGCTGGGGAGATCTCATGGGGATCGGAACGATCGGGGCGTTGGATGACGCGATCGCGTCCGGGCGCAGCCAGGAGATCATTCTGATCCAGGAAGCATTGATGGAAAAAAAGATCGGGCAGCTCGCGCAGATGATAAAGGACAACGGCGACCGCAAATTTGTCATGATCGCGGGACCGTCTTCCTCCGGTAAGACCACGTTCTCGCACCGGCTGTCGATCCAGCTTTCCGCGCTCGGCTTAAAGCCGCATCCGTTCCCGCTTGACGATTATTATCTGGATCACGAGTATACACCGCTTGATGAAAACGGACAGCCGAATTACGAGTGCCTTGAGGCGCTGGATGTGGAGCGGTTCAATCAGGATATGAACGAGCTTCTGACCGGACGGGAAGTGGAGATCCCGGTTTATAATTTCAAGACTGGAAAGCGTGAGACGAAGGGAAAGATGATGCAGCTCGGAAAAGATGATCTTCTCGTGATCGAGGGCATTCACGGGCTGAATGACAAACTTTCCTATTCGATTCCGAAAGAAAAGAAATTCAAGATCTACATCAGTGCGCTGACACAGCTCGATATCGATGAGCACAACAATCTGTCCACGACAGATGTAAGACTGATCCGCCGGATCGTGCGTGACGCGAGAACCAGGGGATCATCGGCAGCATCCACGATCGGAATGTGGAATTCCGTGCGCAGAGGGGAAGAAAAATATATTTTCCCATTTCAGGAAGAGGCGGATGTCATGTTCAATTCGGCGCTGATCTATGAGATGTCTGTGTTAAAACAGTATGTGGAACCGCTTTTGTTTGGCATAGAGCAGAATACGCCGGAATACCTGGAGGCAAACCGGCTTTTGAAGGTGCTGGATTACTTCCTGCCGATCCCTGCGGATGTGATCGGAAGCAACTCGATCATCCGTGAATTTATTGGCGGAAGCTGTTTTCATGTCTGAACCGCATAAAAAAATTTAAAAGAAACAGTTGAAATTGTAAGGGAACAAGTTATAATAGTAAAAGATTAAGTAGGACAGATGATCGCGGCTGCAGGTGTCGAAAGACCGCAGGTGAGGAAAGTCCGGGCTTCACAGGGCAGGATGCCGGATAACGTCCGGTGGAGGTGACTCCAAGGAAAGTGCAACAGAAATATACCGCCGCGCAAGCGGTAAGGGTGGAAGGGCAGTGTAAGAGACTACCGCCTTCCTGGTAACAGGGAGGGCACATGTAAACCCCATTCGAAGCAAGACCGAACAAAAGCGTTGACGTGGCCCGCCAGCTTTAGGTAGGTCGCTTGAAATGACTGGCAACAGCCATTCTAGATAGATGATCATCCAATGACATAACCCGGCTTACCGTCCTGCTTAATATCAATACTCCATGTTACAATGGGGTATTTTTTTGTAATAGATCTGTAAACTTTCTAAAATGTTTCTTAAATGAATGGTACATCGGTTGACACCGGAAAACGCAGGGCTTAACATCTAAGAAGATAGAAAAAAGGACGAGGTGTATGTAGATGAGAGAAAAGTTCAGACGTTTTATGACAGGAAGATATGGAGTGGATCAGCTGTCCCGGGCGTATCTGATGATCGTACTGGTCCTTCTTGTGATCGCGCTGTTTTTCCGCAGGGCGGTGCCGGTACTGGATCTGGTCGCGCTGCTGCTGTTAGGGTATACCTATTACCGCATATTTTCACGCGATATATCAAAGATGTACGCGCAGAATCAGAAATACCTGAATTTTCGTTATAAACTGACTGTCAGATGGAACAATGCGAAGAAGCGCTTTGCGCAGCGCAGAGAATATCGCTTTTTCCGCTGTCCGAAATGCCGTCAGCGGGTGCGTGTGCCGCGGGGCAGGGGAAAGATCTGTATCACCTGTCCGAAGTGCAGGGAAGAATTCATTAAGAGAAGTTGAGAAGCAGAAAGAGAGACTGAGAGATATGTTTGGGTATATCAATATCAACAGAGAGGAACTTTCCGATGAAAATAAAAAAGCGTATCAGGCATATTACTGCGGTCTCTGCCGGAAATTAAAGGAAAACTGCGGGACAAAAGGGCAGATGCTGTTAAATTACGATATGACATTTCTGGTCGTTCTGCTGACAGGTCTGTATGAACTTGCGAATGAAGAGATTTCGTTTACCTGCGGTCTGCATCCGACCAGAAAGCAGATGGCGTATCTGAACGAGGCGACTGATTACGCGGCGGATATGAATGTTATTTTGTCTTACCAGAACTTTGAGGATGACTGGAAGGATGACCGCTCCTACGCGAAACGGACATTTATGAAGATGTTCGAGAAAGATTACGAGAGGATCCGCGGTGTGTATCCGAGACAGGTGCAGGCGGTTGAGGATTATATGAAAAAGCAGGCGGATGCGGAGACCAGAAAGGAAACAAACCTTGATGTGGTCGCGGGACTTACCGGAGAGCTGCTCGGCGAGATCTTTGCATGGAAAGAGGATATGTGGGCGGAGGAATTAAAATGCCTTGGCTTTTATATGGGAAAATTCATCTATATCATGGACGCGTATGAGGATCGAAAGAGCGATGAGAAGAAGGCGGCGTTTAATCCGTTAATCGCGATGGAACAGGAGAACGAGGCAGATTTTGAGACCTTATGCAAACTGATTCTGACCAGCATGATGTCAGAGTGCGCGAAATCTTTTGAGCGTCTGCCGGTTCTGCTGCATGCGGACATTTTGAGAAATGTCCTGTATTCGGGCGTGTGGTCGAGATATGAATATATCCAGAAGAGGAAACAGAAAGGGAGGGGATCGTCGGATGGGAAACCGAAATCCGTATGAAGTACTTGGCGTGTCGCCGGCAGCGACAGACGAGGAAATAAAAAAAGCATATCGGGCACTGAGCCGCAAATATCACCCGGATGCCAACATCAACAGTCCGAATAAGGCGGAGGCGGAGGAACGCTTCAAGGAAGTACAGCAGGCGTATGACCAGATCATGAAGGAAAAGCAGCAGGGTTATACCTATGGAAGCTATGGCGGATATGGAAATTCCTCCTCCTGGAACAGACAGTCTTACTATGGAGGCGGTACGCAGAATGCGGGTTCGGTAGAGATGCAGGCGGCGGCCAACTATATCGCGAACCGGTGCTTTAAAGAGGCGCTTAATGTGTTAAACAGTATGGCGGCATCCGAGAGGAATGCCAGATGGTATTATTACAGTGGGCTTGCGAACGCGGGAGTCGGGAATAATATTATTGCCCGGGACCATGCCGACCGTGCGGTGGCAATGGAGCCGAGCAATATGGAATACCGCCAGCTGAAGCAGCAGCTTGAGTTTGGCGGAAACTGGTATCAGAATATGGGAGAGTCCTACGGACGTCCTTATTCGGGTTCCAGTGGTTATTGTTTGAGTTTCCTTCTGTTAAATCTTCTGTGCAACTGTTGCTGCTTCCGCCCGTTTTAAGCTGCGGGCGGAACGCAGTTTTGGTTACTACTTTCTTTCGTATTTTTCTTCACAGTATTTGCAGCGATAGACCTCGTTTGCTTCATCAGTCAGAACGAAGATCTGGTCAAGTTCCTGTTCGATGGAGGAAATACATCTCGGATTTTTACATTTAATGACATTTTTGATTTTTTTCGGCAGACGCAGGGAGCGTTTCTCCACGATCTGGTCGCCTTTGATGATATTGACGGTGATATTGTGGTCTATGAAACCTAAAATATCAAGATCAAGTTTGTCAATCGGGCATTCTACTTTTATCATGTCCTTTTTTCCCATTTTTTTGCTGCGCGCATTTTTGATGATCGCGACACAGCAGTCTAACTGGTCCAGTTTCAAGTAATGATAGATGGAAAGGCTCATGCCGGCTTTGATATGGTCGAGCACAAATCCTTCCTGAATTCCACTGATATTTAACATTGATTTGTTCCTTCCTTACATTCGGTTTGCATATGATTTATTGTACTTCGATGCCGAGCAGTGTCAGGATCAATGCCATGCGGACATAGACACCGTATTGTACCTGCTTAAAGTATACAGCTCTCGGATCATCATCGACTTCCACAGAGATCTCGTTGACACGCGGAAGCGGGTGGAGCACAAGCATATCATCCTTTGCCAGTGCCATTTTCTCTTTATCGAGAATATAGAAGTCTTTCATACGGATGTAATCTTCTTCGTTGAAGAAGCGTTCCTTCTGTACACGCGTCATATAGAGGATATCCAGATCCGGGATCGCGTCCTCTAAACGTTCCACCTCAGTGAACGGGATGTTGTTCGCAACCAGGACGTCTTCCCTTATGTATTCCGGTACGCGCAGTTCCTTCGGGGAGATCAGTACGAATTCCACGTTCGGATAGCGGATCAGCGCATTGATTAAGGAGTGTACGGTACGGCCGAATTTTAAATCTCCGCACAGACCGATCTTTAAATTGGATAATCTGCCCTTTAAAGAGCGGATGGTAAGCAGATCCGCAAGTGTCTGGGTGGGATGTTGATGACCGCCGTCTCCGGCATTGATGACTGGAATACTGGATTTTAAGGAAGCAACGAGAGGAGCTCCCTCTTTTGGATGACGCATCGCACAGATATCTGCGAAGCAGGAAATAACTCGAATGGTATCAGAAACACTTTCGCCTTTGGCAGCTGAACTGCTGTCGGCACTGGAAAAACCGATGACGGAACCGCCGAGGTTCAACATGGCAGTTTCAAAACTAAGTCTTGTTCTGGTACTGGGTTCATAAAAAAGTGTGGCTAATTTTTTCCCGTCACATGCATGCGCATATTTTTTCGGGTTCTTTTCAATATCATTAGCCAGTGTAAGCAGCTTGTCCAACTCTTCCACGGACAAGTCCAACGGGCTCATTAAATGTCGCATTGTATTTTCCTCCTCTAGACATTTTTACTATCATATAATAATAAATTACAAATTTCAAGAAATATTTTGTGAAAAAAATGCAAAAATGTATTATAATAGGCGATAGAAAAATCAGGAGGAATTTTATGGACAATACCAAGGTGATCAAAGAAGAAAAAACAGTGGCATTCCGGGAGCGGAAACGCATCCTTTTTTTCGGACTGCCGTTTACATTTACGGTTTATACAGCAAGCAATGTGGTTGTAACCGTTGACACCGGATTCTTTAACCGGGAGGAAAATGACTGTTACATGTATAAGATACAGGATGTAACGTTAAAGCGTTCCCTGTTCGAGCGCATGTTCGGACTGGGAACCATTATCTGCTATACAGGAGATGTCACAAACCCGGAGCTTGTTCTGGAACATGTAAAACACGCAAAAGAGATCAAAGAATACCTGTTGGAAGAATCCGAACAGGCAAGACTTAAGCGCCGCACCCTGAATATGCAGAATATCGGCGCGGAGAGCGTAGAGGCAGAAGAACTTTAAGGTTTAAAGTTTTCTGCCGTCTGCATGGCACATCAGTTTTTCAAAGATCAGTCCCGCGGCCATCCACAAAGGCGCGTAGTCCAGACGGATGACGCCGCGGACATTCAGTTTGGCATGACTGTAATCCCAGGGACAGAGGTCGTGCTTCTTTAACAGACTTCCACTGACAAATTCACAGGCGAGGATTCCGGCGGAGTAGATGATCCCCCGGAAAAACAGAGGGATCCCCTTTATGTGCCGGTAGACCGGTTCGATCACGGCAGCCATGCCATATATGGGAAACATCCAGACAGAAGTCTGTCCGATCAGTTTTTTATTTTTTTTCCGGAGCGATCCAAAAGAAGTAAATAAAATTTCCATGCACCATCCGGTCAGTCCGCAGATAAAAAAATTTTTTCTCATGGAAAAAGTGTGTCCACGCCCGTTGCTTTTTATACAGGCAATGACATATAATAAAAAATATGCGTTTTTTGGAGGAGTTGAAATACAAATGGCGTTGTATGCCAATATTATTATAGATATCTCACATGAAAAATTAGACCGGCCATTCCAGTATCGTGTCCCGGAAGAACTAAAGCCGGTGCTAAAGATCGGAATGCAAGTGCTGGTGCCGTTTGGAAGCGGCGGGCGGAAGCTGTGCGGCTATGTGATCGAGCTTACCGATCAGGCGGAGTACGATGTGCGAAAAATAAAAGAAATTACGGAGATCTGCAAAGACAGCGTTGCGATCGAATCCCAGCTGATCGCGCTTGCGTTCTGGATGAAAAAGAATTATGGCGGAACCATGAACCAGGCATTAAAGACGGTGATCCCGATCAAACAGAAGACGGCGGCAAAGGAAAAACGGATCCTGGTACTTGCGGCCGATGAAAAAACGGCAGAAGAGCAGCTTGCGGAATTCCGGCGGAAACACAATGTGGCGCGGGCGCGTCTTTTAGAGGCACTGATCCGGGAGCGGGAACTTTCCGGTGATGTGGTGAAAGAAGAGCTGAATGTCGGACTGAATGTCGTGCGGGCAATGGAAAAACTGGGGATCCTAAAGATCCGGACGGAGCAGGACTACCGGAATCCGGTGCGGCAGCGGGAGCGGGAGGAAAGAAAGTTCCTTTTGAGTGAAAGTCAGCAGGCGGCGGTGGATGCCGTTTTGAGAGACCGCAGGGAACAGAGGCAGGGAATCTATCTTTTGCATGGCGTGACGGGAAGCGGAAAGACCGAAGTGTATATGGAGCTCATCGCACATAACATTGCAGAGGGAAAACAGGCGATCGTTCTGATCCCGGAGATTGCGTTGACCTATCAGACGGTCCGGCGTTTTTATGACCGCTTCGGAAATCGGGTGTCCATTTTAAATTCCAGACTTTCCGCAGGGGAGCGCTACGATCAGTTTCTCCGGGCGAAAAGAGGAGAGATCGACATTATGATCGGACCGAGATCTGCGTTGTTCACACCTTTTTCAAATCTTGGTCTTATAATCATAGACGAAGAACATGAAAGCTCCTACAAAAGTGAGACCGTGCCGCGCTATCACGCGAGAGAGACCGCGATCGAGCGGGCAGGGATGACAGGGGCGAGCGTGATCCTTGGCTCCGCGACACCTTCGATCGAGAGTTATACGAAGGCACAAAACGGAGAGTATCATCTGCTTGAGATGAAAGAACGGATATCGAAAAGACCGCTTCCGACCTGCTATACGGTGGATCTGCGCGAGGAATTAAAAACGGGCAACCGTTCGATATTAAGCAGAAAATTACAGGAACTGATGGAGGAGCGGCTGGCAAAACAGGAACAGATCATGCTCTTTTTAAACCGGCGTGGAATGTCAGGCTTTGTATCCTGCCGTTCCTGCGGGCATGTGATCAAGTGCCCGCACTGCGACGTATCCCTAAGCTGGCACAGCAACGGAAAGATGATCTGCCATTACTGCGGTTATGAGGAACCGGAAGCGCATGTATGTCCCGAATGCGGCTCACGCTACATCAGCGGGTTCAAGGCAGGGACGCAGAAGATCGAGATGCTGGTAAAAAAGCGTTTCCCGAAGGCGCGGGTGCTTCGGATGGATTTTGATACGACCAGAAAAAAAGAGAGCTATGAGAAGATCCTTTCCGCGTTTGCCAATCATGAAGCGGATATCCTGGTTGGTACCCAGATGATCGTAAAGGGGCATGACTTCCCGAATGTCACGCTGGTCGGAGTGCTGGCGGCGGATCTGTCCCTTGGCGTCAGTGATTACCGCGCATCGGAGCGGACGTTTCAGCTGCTGACACAGGCGGCGGGACGCGCCGGCAGAGGCGACAGGCCGGGAGAGGTCGTGATACAGACCTATCAGCCCGAGCATTACAGCATCGTCGCAGCTGCGGCACAGGACTATGCGTCTTTCTACGCGCATGAGATGGAATACCGCAGGATGCTCTGTTACCCGCCGGTATGGAATATGCTGCTGATCCTTTCCGCAGCAAAAAACGAGGAGCTTGCTTATCAGGCATCCGAGCGCATGAAACGGGTGATCGCAGCGCTTGGCTACCGGGATCTTTTTGTGGTCGGCCCTGCGGATACGGCGGTGGCAAAGGTAAATGACATCTACAAAAAGGTGCTGTATTTAAAACATGCGGATTATGCGGTGCTTGTGGATGTGAAGGACAGGCTGGAACATTTTATCAATGGGAATAGAGAATTAAAGGATATTGTGGTACAATTTGATTTTAATCCTATGAATGGATTTTAAAATATAGTATAGTAATAAGCAGATACGAAATGAAAAGATGGAGGAATAAAAATGGCATTAAGAGAAATTCGTGTGATGGGCGATCCTGTACTGACAAAGGTATGCAGGGAAGTGACAGAGGTAACACCAAAGATTACAGAATTGATAGATGATATGTTTGAGACGATGTACGAGGCAAATGGAGTCGGACTTGCGGCACCGCAGGTAGGAATCTTAAAACGTATTGTTGTCATCGATGTCGGAGAGGGACCGATCGTTTTGATCAATCCGAAGATTGTTGAGACAAGCGGGGAACAGACCGGAGATGAGGGCTGCCTGAGCCTTCCTGGAAAAGCAGGAGTTGTGACACGGCCGAATTATGTCAAGGTACAGGCATTTGACGAGGATATGAACCGGATCGAACTGGAAGGCGAGGAACTGCTTGCGAGAGCATTCTGCCATGAGATCGATCATCTGGACGGACATATGTATACCGAAAAAGTAGAAGGCGGTCTCCATGATGTGGGAGCTGTTTCCGATGAGGATGAAGAATAAGAAAAAAGCGAGGGAGATCAATGCGTGTAATTTTTATGGGAACACCGGATTTTGCCGTGGGAACGTTAGAGGCTGTTGTAAAAGCCGGACATGAAGTGGTACTTGCGGTTACACAGCCGGATAAGCCAAAGGGCAGGGGAAACGCCGTACAGTTTCCGCCGGTGAAAGAAAAGGCACTGGAATATGGCATTGAAGTTTATCAGCCAAAGCGTGTGCGGGAGCCGGAATGTGTTGCGCATCTGAGACAGTATGAGCCGGATATGATCATCGTGGTCGCATTCGGTCAGATCCTTTCGACAGAGATCCTTCAGATGCCAAAATACGGATGCGTCAATGTGCATGCGTCACTGCTTCCGAAATACCGTGGTGCGGCACCGATCCAGTGGGCGGTGATCAACGGAGACCGCGTTTCCGGCGTCACGACCATGCGCATGGATGAAGGGATCGATACCGGAGACATCATCGAGCAGGCAGAATATGAGCTTGCGCCGGACGAGACGGGCGGAAGCCTGTTTGATCATCTGGCAGAAGTGGGAGCGGATCTCTGCGTGCATACCATGGCGGAGATAGAAGCCGGACGCGCAGTCTATACCAGACAGGATGAGACGCTCGCGACCCATGTCGGTATGTTAAAAAAACAGTTTGGCAAAATTGACTGGACAAAGCCGGCGGAGGAGATCGAGCGGTTGATCCGTGGCTTAAATCCATGGCCAAGTGCATATACTTCCCTGAATGGGAAAACACTAAAGATATGGAAGGCATCGGTACAGCCGGGCGGTGATCCGGCAGATGCCGGAAAGATCGTGCTGGCAGATAAAAACAGCATCGGAGTGCAGACCGGAAAGGATATTTTAATCCTGCAGGAAATTCAGTTAGAAGGGAAAAAACGTATGAGCGTGGATGCTTTTCTGCGCGGATTTCCGGTTTCGGCTGGCACGGAATTGGGATAGGAGGTAAAGCTTATGTATGGAATGTATTACAGTTGGTGGGATCCGACTTATTTTCTGGTGATTATTGGGGCGGTCATCTGTCTGATCGCGTCCGCGAGGGTAAAATCAACGTTTAACAAATACGCGGCTTACCGCAGTATGTCCGGCATGACCGGCGCACAGGCGGCACAGCGTATTTTAAACAGCGCAGGGATCTATGATGTGAAGGTACAGCATATTTCCGGAAACCTGACGGATCATTACAATCCGGCAAATAAGACCTTAAATCTTTCGGACAGTGTATACGGTTCCACCTCAGTGGCTGCGGTCGGCGTTGCGGCACATGAATGCGGGCACGCGATCCAGCACCAGAAAGAATACCTGCCATTAAAAATACGTTCGGCACTGGTTCCGGCAGCCAATTTCGGCTCGGCACTGGCATGGCCGATCATTGTCCTCGGTCTGTTTTTTACCAGCAATACCGGAAATCTTTTGATCCATATCGGAATTTTACTTTTTTCTCTTGCGGTACTTTTTCAGCTTGTGACGCTTCCGGTCGAATTTGACGCGTCAGCGCGCGCAGTGCGTATCCTGGGGGAAACCGGCATCTTAAACAGCCAGGAGCTGCCGTATACGAAGAAGGTGCTTGGCGCAGCCGCGCTTACCTATGTTGCCAGCGCAGCCGCAGCGATCTTACAGCTTCTTCGTATCATACTTTTATTCGGAGAAAGAGGAAACGACCGTGACTGAGCACATAAATGAACGGGAGCTGGTACTTGAGATCCTGCTTGCGGTGACGCGGGATGGCGAGTACAGCCACATAGCCTTAAAGAACGTACTGGACAAATACCAGTATCTCGAAAAAAACAGCCGCGCGTTTATCACAAGGCTGAGCGAGGGAACGCTGGAGCGGATGATCGAGCTGGATCATATCATCGATCAGTTTTCCAAAGTTCCGGTGCGCAAACAAAAACCGGTGATCCGAAATATCCTGCGCATGGGTGTCTATCAGCTGAAATACATGGATACCGTACCGGCTTCCGCGGCATGTAATGAAGCGGTAAAGCTTGCGGAGCGCAAAGGCTTTCGCAGCCTGAAAGGTTTTGTGAACGGTGTGCTTCGCAATATCAGCAGAAATATGGAAAATATAAAAATGCCAAAGCGCGAGGATGGGGAAATCCCATATCTGAGTGTGAGCTATTCCATGCCGGAGTGGATCGTAAAGGTATGGGAAAAAGACTATGGCATATCAAAAACCGAAGAAATGTTACAGGCGCTTTTGAGTGAGCCGGAGTTGTCCATCCGTGTAAATGAGGGGAAGATCACTCCAGGGGATTTAAAGACACGTCTGGAGACAGAAGGTGTGACGGTGCGGCAGAACGAGACACTGCCGTATGCCTTTTTCATTTCGGGTTTTGACCATTTAAGAGCACTGCCGTCTTTTGAAGAAGGCCTTTTTTATGTGCAGGATGAGAGCTCGATGCGTGTTGCGGAACTTGCGCAGCCAGAGGACGGAGATTTTGTGATCGATGTCTGCGCGGCTCCCGGAGGAAAAAGCATACATATTGCGGAAAAGATGCATGGAACGGGTCATGTGGAAGCAAGAGACCTGACGCCGTATAAAGTGGGACTGATCGAAGAAAACATCAGACGCTGTGAAACGAAAAACATGTCGGCAGTCTGCATGGATGCGCGGATAAGAGACGAAGCGTCTGTGCAGAAAGCAGATATCGTGATCGCGGATCTGCCCTGCTCGGGGCTTGGGGTCATTCAGAAGAAAAAAGATATCAAATACAAGATGACACCGGAAAAGCAAAAGGATCTGGCGGTACTGCAAAGAGAGATCCTCTCTGTTGTGCATGCGTATATAAAACCGGGAGGAACGCTGATCTACAGTACCTGTACCATAAATCGGGAGGAGAATGAAGAGAATGTCGCGTGTTTTTTGCGTGAGCATCCGGAATTCAGCCTCGTATCAATGGAACAGATCCTGCCACAGGCGGGAAGATGTGATGGATTCTTTCTTGCAAAATTAAAAAGAAAGAACGAACAGAAAGCAGAGTAATCTATGGAACAGACCGATATTAAGTCATTGAATTTAAAAGAACTGACGGGAGTAGTCAGTGAACTCGGAGAAAAGCCGTTTCGCGCGAAACAGATCTACGAATGGCTGCATCAGAAGCAGGTCACGGACTATGAGGAAATGACCAACATATCAAAAAAATTAAAAGAAGAGCTGCGGGAGAAATATCCGCTTACCGTATTAAAACAGGTGACCGTACAGATCTCAAAGATCGACGGAACCAGAAAATACCTGTTCGCGCTTGCGGACGGCAACGTCATTGAGAGTGTGCTGATGCGGTATAAACATGGAAATTCCGTGTGCATCTCATCGCAGGTGGGCTGCCGCATGGGCTGCCGTTTCTGCGCGTCCACGCTTGACGGAAAGGTGCGGGATCTTCTTCCGTCTGAAATGTTAGAACAGATCTACCGTATCGGAGCGGACATCGGAGAGCGCATTTCCAATGTAGTGGTGATGGGAACCGGAGAACCGCTTGATAATTACGATAATCTGTTAAAGTTTATTGAACTTTTAACCGATGAGAACGGATTAAATATCAGTCAGCGGAATCTTACGGTATCTACCTGTGGGATCGTACCGCGCATGCGGGAACTTGCGGAGAAAAAACTTCAAATTACCCTGGCATTGTCGCTGCATGCTTCCTCACAGGAAAAGCGGCTTGCGCTGATGCCGGTGGCGAATAAATATGAACTTTCGGAAGTGATCGACGCCTGTCGTTACTATTTTGAAAAGACCGGGCGCAGGGTGACCTTTGAGTACAGTCTGGTAGCGGGAGTCAACGATACAGACACGGACGCAGCGGAACTTCAGGCGCTTGTCCGTGGCATGAACTGCCACATCAATCTGATTCCGGTCAACCCGATCAAGGAGCGTGATTTCGTCCAGCCATCAAGGGACCGCGTGCTCGATTTCAAAAATAAACTTGAAAAAAACGGAATAAATGTTACTATTAGAAGGGAAATGGGCCGGGATATAGACGGCGCCTGTGGACAGTTGCGGAAGAGATATATAGAAAGGTAGGCGTAAGAATGAAAACTTTTTCCATATCGGATATCGGACAGCTCAGAGATACGAATCAGGATTATTTTTATACGTCTGAAAATCCAGTCGGAAATTTACCAAACCTTTTTATTGTGGCAGATGGAATGGGCGGTCATAATGCCGGCGACTATGCATCCAGATATACGGTAGAACAGATCGTTTCCGTGGTCGGGCAGTCGAAGGAGACCGATCCGGCAAAGATCATAAGAGAAGGCATAGAGCAGGCAAACACCATGCTGCTCGCGCGTGCAAACGAAGATATTACAAGAAAAGGAATGGGAACCACTGTGGTGGTTCTGGCTGTTTGTGACAACAGGCTTGTGGTTGCCAATGTCGGCGACAGCAGGTTATATATCGTAAATGACGGGATCAGACAGATCACAAGAGATCACTCCTATGTTCAGGAAATGGTTCGTATGGGAGAGATCGATGCGGAAATGGCGAAGGATCATCCGGACAAAAATATCATCACCCGTGCCATCGGCGTCGGAGAGGAAGTCGCGATCGATTTCTTTGAAGAGGAAGTCAGACACGGTGATTTTGTTTTGATGTGTTCGGACGGACTTACCAATATGGTGGAAGATGATTCCATAAGAAATATCATAAAAGGTCAGCGGGACATCGCGGAGAAGGCCGAGAAACTTGTAGAGACTGCCAATCGAAACGGCGGGAAAGATAATATTACGGTTGTAGTAATAGAACCGTTTTCTGATGAGGTGAAAAAATGTTAACAGAAGGAATGTTTATTGCGGACCGTTATGAGGTCATAAGTAAAATCGGTGCCGGCGGAATGTCGGATGTCTATAAAGCGAAAGATCATGTCCTCGGACGTTTTGTAGCCATAAAAGTCTTAAAACCGGAATTCAGCGAGGATGTCGGATTTGTAAGCAAATTTCATACTGAGGCGCAGTCTGCGGCAGGGCTGGAGCATCCGAATATCGTAAATATTTATGATGTCGGCAGCGAGGACGGACTGCACTATATCGTCATGGAATATATCGAGGGAATTACCTTAAAGACCTATATAGAGAAGAAGGGACGCCTTACATTTAAAGAGGCGGTCAGCATTGCGATCCAGGTCGGAAGGGGAATTGAAGCAGCACATAATAAAAATATCGTTCACCGCGATATCAAACCACAGAATATCATGATCTCCACCGAGGGAAAGGTAAAGGTCATGGATTTTGGAATCGCGCGTGCAGCGACAAGCAATACGATCCATTCGGATGTGATGGGTTCCGTGCATTATTCCTCTCCGGAACAGGCAAGAAACGGATTTATCGATGGAAAGAGCGATATCTACTCACTCGGGATCGTGATGTATGAGATGGTCACCGGACGTGTGCCGTTTGACGGGGATACCACAGTATCCATAGCGATCCAGCATTTGCAGGAAGAAATGGTTCCACCGAGTGCTTACGCGCCGGATCTGCCGATCAGTCTGGAAAAGATCATCTTAAAATGTACGCAGAAGAGCCCGAGCCGCCGATATCAGAATATCGGAGATCTGATCCAGGATCTGAAGAAGGCACTGGTTCATCCGAATGAAGACTTTGTTACGGTAGTGCCGTTGATGAATCAGGATAAGACCAGAGTGATCTCCGAGCAGGAATTAAATCAGATCAAGCGCAAACAGGAAGACGAATATGCGGATAACTATGACGATACATATGAAGATGAGTATGACGACGATGGTTATGACGATGACGGCTATGATGAATATGATGACGATGAAGACGGAGAATACGAAGATGATTATGAGGATGAAGACTATGAGGATGAGAATGCCGGCAATGGCCTGAATCCGAAAATGGAAAAGGCGATCACGATCATGGGGATCGTCGTTGCGATCATCATTGTTTTTATCATCATTTACCTGGTGGGAAGTTTCTTTGGACTGTTTAAATTCGGTTCCTCCAAGAAGGCGGACACACAGGCAGAAACACAGACGCAGACACAGGTTCAGACAGAAAGTGACAGCGAATCCGAAGAAGATGACGCGGATAAGGTAACCATGATCGATGTCAGAGGTATGACCTATGATGATGCCAAGGATGCACTCAACAAAGTAGGACTTGGTATTTTTAAGAATGGAACCCAGTCTTCCGATGATTACGCGGAAGGAGAGATTGTTTCCCAGGATGTGGAAAAAGGGGAAAAGGTCGATAAGAACACGACCGTCAAGGTTGTGATCAGCAGCGGAAAAGGAAGCGTTCCGGTACCGGATGTCAGCGGAAAATCTTCCGATGATGCAACATCAAAGCTGGAAGCAGAAGAATTTAAAGTAAGCACCGACTATAAATACAGCGATACGGTAGCGCAGGGCAAGGTTGTAGAGACTGCGCCATCCGCAGGCACATCCGCACAGAAGGGGGAGACGGTAACGATCTACCTGAGTCGTGGACCGGAAGGAACGGAAATGCCGAACCTGATCGGACAGACCGAGGAACAGGCAAAGAGTACCTTAAATTCCATGGGCTGTTCTGTGAATGTCAATACAGAATATAATACGACCCAGGAGGCCGGAAAAGTAGTCGGACAGAGTATCGATCCGGGCGTGCGTGTCACTTCCGGCACGACGGTTACGATCGCGATCAGCAAGGGAGAGCCGTCCTATGGTTATAAGGCGACGATCACAGCGCCTTCCGCTTCCGGAGACACCTATGTGGTGAGCGCGGATATCACGCTGACCGATTCCAATGGAAATACACTGTTTTCACAGTCTGTGGATATCAGTTCTTTCCCATATACATTGGAAAAGACCGGTATTACGGGCAGCGATTCCGGTACACTGAAGATTACCTGGAATTTAAACAACGGAACCCAGAGCGATCAGACACAGAGTGTATCGTTTACACAGATAAACTAGGATAATATATGCAGGGAAAGATTGTAAAAGGAATTTCCGGATTCTACTACGTTCATGTAGCGGAATCCGGAATTTATGAGTGTAAGGCAAAAGGAATTTTCCGAAATCAGAAGATCAAACCGCTTGTGGGCGATAATGTGGAGATCGCGGTCTTAAATGAAGAGGAAAAGATCGGAAATGTGGAGAAGATACTTCCGCGAAAAAATGAACTGATCCGTCCGGCGGTGTCAAACATTGACCTGGCGCTTCTGATATTCGCGGCAGTCAGTCCGAAGCCGAATTTTAATCTGCTGGACCGCTTTTTGATCATGATGCGGTATCAGGGCGTTCCGGTCACGATCTGTTTTAACAAGGCGGATATTGCAGCAGGAGAACAGCTCGCAGAATTAAAAGAGATTTATGCGGGCTGCGGGAGCCGGGTGCTTTTTACCAGTGCGAAAAAAGAAGAAGGAATCGATCTTTTAAGAGAAGAGCTGAGAGGAAAGACAGCGGCGGTTGCAGGACCTTCCGGTGTCGGAAAGTCATCACTGATCAATCTGCTTCAGCCGGAGGCATCCATGGAGACGGGGGCGATCAGCCGCAAGATTGAGCGAGGCAGGCACACGACCAGACATTCCGAGATCATTCCGGTCGAGCCCGGGACTTATATTATGGACACGCCGGGCTTCAGTTCACTGTCCATTCCGGGATTTGAAAAAGAAGATCTCTCTGACTGTTATCCGGAATTTGTCCCGCTTGCGCCGTATTGCCGTTTTGCGGGATGCAGCCATATCAGTGAGCCGGACTGCCGGGTGAAAGAAGCATTGGCGGAGGGAAAGATCCATCCGGTGCGTTATGAGAATTACAAATTACTGTATGAAGAATTAAAAGACCAGAAAAAGTATTGATTTCTGGCAGGAGGAACGTTTATGAACTGTTTATCACCGTCTATTTTATCTGCGGATTTCGCAAATCTGGGCGATCAGGTCCGGCTTTTGGATGAGTGCGGAGCACAGTATGTGCATATCGATGTTATGGATGGGAGCTTTGTGCCGAGTATCTCGTTTGGATTTCCGATCATAAAATCGATCCGTGGACTGACAGACCGTATCTTTGATGTACATCTGATGATCGATGAGCCGATCCGGTATATCGATGAATTTGTGGCATGCGGCGCCGATCTCATAACCGTGCATGCGGAGAGCTGCGCGCATCTTGACCGGACCATACAGGCGATCCGGGACAAGGGGATCCTCTGCGGAGTAGCGTTAAATCCGGCGACACCGCTCAGTGCGATCGAATATGTCCTGCCAAACATTGATATGGTTCTTATCATGACGGTCAATCCGGGATTTGGCGGACAGAAATTTATCCCATATACGCTGGATAAAGTACGCGACTTAAAGCGGATGATCGATAAAAAAGGATTAAAGACGGATATCGAAGTGGATGGCGGCATCAATCTGGAAAATGTCGAGCGTGTCATGGATGCGGGCGCGAATATCATCGTTGCGGGCAGCGCGGTATTTCACGGTGACATCAGTGAGAATGTCAGCTGTTTTCTGGAAAAAATGCGGGAAGTGTAAGAATGAAGATATTAATTGCGACAGGCGGAAACATTCAGGATGATTTTGCGCTTGCTTATATAAAAAAAGAAAAATTTGACTGCCTGATTGCGGCGGATTCCGGTATGGAATTTTTTTACCGGGCCGGGATACAGCCACATCATATCGTAGGGGATTTTGATTCCGCGAAGCCGGAGATCCTTTCCTTTTTCCGGGGAAAAAGTGGGATCCAGTTTTTAGAGTTTCAGCCGGAAAAGGATGAGACCGATACGGAGCTGGCGTTAAGGCTTGCAATATCACTTGCGCCGGATGAGATCTGTGTGCTTGGGGCAACCGGAAACCGGGTCGATCATGTGTTAGGAAATATTCAACTGTTATGTAAACCACTGGCGCATCACATACCATGCATGCTGGTAGATCCGACCAACCGGATCCGGCTGGTGGACAAACAACTTACGATGCAAAAAGCAGACCAGTTTGGAACTTATGTATCGCTTCTCCCGCTGACGACACAGGCAGAAGGGGTTACGCTTGAGGGACTCAAATATCCGTTGAAGGAATATTGTATGACGAGCGATAATTCCCTTGGTGTCAGCAATGAGATCACAGAAGAGACAGCGCGGATCACGGTAAAGAAAGGAATCCTTATCATGATCGAATCAAAAGACTGATGGATGAAAAATAATATAGAAAGGCGAAAATACTTTTAATACAGGGATTTTCGGATAGGTAAAAGATAAAATGAAATTAGGAATCGTAGGACTTCCAAATGTAGGAAAAAGTACATTATTCAACTCACTGACCAAAGCCGGCGCGGAATCGGCGAATTACCCGTTCTGTACGATCGACCCGAACGTGGGTGTCGTAACCGTTCCGGACGAGCGTCTGACCAAACTCGGTGAGATGTATCACTCCAAAAAGGTGACACCGGCAGTGATCGAATTTGTAGATATCGCGGGTCTTGTAAAAGGCGCCAGCAAGGGAGAGGGACTTGGAAACCAGTTCCTCGCAAATATCCGTGAAGTAGATGCTATCGTTCATGTGGTACGCTGCTTTGAGGATACCAACGTTGTCCATGTAGACGGAAGCGTAGATCCTGCAAGAGATATCGAGACGATCAATCTGGAACTGATCTTTTCCGACGTCGAGATCCTGGAGCGTCGTATCGCAAAAGTGGCAAAGCAGGCGAGAATGGATAAGACACTCGCAAAAGAATTAAAACTGTTAGAGGCTTTAAAGGCGCATCTTGAGGAAGGAAACATGGCAAAGACCTTTGAACTTTCCGAAGATGAGGATGAGATCGAGTGGTATCGTTCCTACAACCTTCTCACCGCAAAACCGGTCATCTATGCCGCAAACGTATCGGAAGATGATCTGGCGGATGACGGGGCAGCCAATCCGCATGTAAAAAATGTAAGAGAACTGGCAGAAAAAGAAAACAGCGAAGTCTTTGTGATCTGTGCGCAGATCGAGCAGGAGATGGCAGAACTGGAAGATGATGAGAAGGCAATGTTCTTAGAAGAACTCGGATTAAAAGAATCCGGTCTGGAAAAACTGATCCGTGCAAGCTACAAACTCCTCGGACTGATCAGCTTCCTTACCTCCGGAGAGGATGAGACAAGAGCATGGACGATCAAAAACGGAACAAAAGCGCCGCAGGCGGCAGGAAAGATCCATACGGACTTTGAGCGTGGTTTTATCCGCGCGGAAGTGGTCGCATATCAGGATCTGATGGCGTGTGGCAGCATGGTAGCAGCAAAAGAAAAAGGGCTGGTGCGTCTGGAAGGAAAAGAGTATGTGGTAAAAGACGGAGATATTATTGTATTCCGTTTCAACGTGTAACTGCATAAGATAATAGAAAGAGCGGTTTTGGGATGATGCGGAATGCGTTTTTGTGAACTGCAGGAAAAAGATGTGATCAATGTGGCGGACTGCTGTTTTCTCGGCAATGTCTGTGATCTGGATATCGATGAGAAAACAGGATGTATCCGCGCATTGATCGTACCGCAGCCATGCAGATGGTTTGGTATGTTTTTCCGGGATTTTGAGTATTTTATCCCGTGGAAAAATATCAAATGCATCGGGCGGGATATCATACTCGTGGACGTTTGTCTGGATGACGCGAAACACAAGTTATAAATGCGGCGGAATGGCGGATATCAGTTGACAAGAGCCACACGGAAAGTTATACTTAAAAGCAGTAAGTCCGTGACAGGGAAATCCTGTCCGCGTGTGGGAGGAAAACGACATGAAATGTCCGTTTTGCGGCAGTGACGAGACCAGGGTCATCGATTCGAGACCGGCAGACGACAATACGTCGATCCGGCGCAGACGTCTGTGTGATGACTGCAAGAAGCGATTTACGACCTATGAGAAGGTGGAGACGATTCCACTTGTGGTCATAAAAAAGGACAACAGCAGAGAGCAGTATGACCGTTCAAAGATTATGGCAGGAGTTCTGCGCGCGTGCCATAAGCGTCCGGTTCCCGTCCAGCAGATCAATGAACTGGTGGATGAAGTGGAGACCGAGATCTTTAATCTCGAGGAAAAAGAGATCCAGACTTCCGTGATCGGGGAACTCGTGATGGACAAATTAAAAGATTTAGAGGCAGTCGCCTATGTGCGGTTTGCTTCCGTTTACCGGGAATTCAAAGATGTCAATACATTTATGAATGAGTTGAAGAAGATCCTGGATAAGTAGCAGAAAAATACGAAACGATAAAAGAGCTGGTGGGTAATGAATATAACAGGAATACATCCGATTACTGATATTGATAATTACAACTCCATACGAAGATTAGAGCCGTTACAGGCAGAATCCACAGCGAATGCGGCACAGGAAAACGGGCAGCAGAGCCGGAGTGCCGAAGCAGAAAGCAGTTACGCGAAGCCAAAACAGGCAGAGAAACAGACGTCTTTTGACTATGCGGGGCAGTATGATCCGAAGGCGGAATATGAACTGAAGGGAACAGACAGTGATTTGATGAGCCTGGATGTTGAAAAAGCGATCTCGGATATGAAACGGGATCAGGTGCTTCAGCAGTATCAGTTTTTCGTGGGGGAGAATCTTGGAAACGGCAGTGTGACCAATACCGGTATTGACTGGGAGAAGATCCGCACCAGTGAAAATTTCGAAATTCAATAAAAACAGGGGGCTTATGTGCGAGACATAGCCCTTTTTTTGAGGAGGAAAACGATGAGAATCCGACCGGAAGAATCCGTATGTATGGTGATCGATTATCAGGAAAAACTGGTTCCTGCAGTTGCGGAGCGGGAAAAATTTCTGGCAAAATCCGAAAAACTCTTACATGGCATGCAGGTGCTCGGCGTCAAAAGGATACTGACCACACAGTACAAAAAGGGACTGGGTGACAATATCGAAAGAATAAAAGAAGCTGCCGGGGAAGCAGAGGAGTTTGACAAGCTGAGTTTCAGCGCATGGGGAGAAAAAGCCGTGCGCGACGCCGTGCCAGAGAACTGCAAAAATATCATCATCTGTGGCATGGAGGCACATATCTGTGTGCTGCAGACCGCACTTGACTTAAAAGAAGCGGGCTATCGGCCGGTGCTTATTGCGGACTGTATCACGGCACGGGATCTGGCGGACAAGCAGACTGCTTTTCTGCGGGCGCAGATGGAGGGCGTGACATTTTCCACCTATGAGTCTATCCTGTATGAACTTTCCGAAGTGGCAGGAACGCCGTCCTTTAAGCAGATATCGGCGATCATAAAAGCATAAAACGGGGGAAGTCATGTTACAGAAATTTTATCCGGGAGACTATGTGGATTCCACATATGTGATCGATTTTGATAAGCTCTATGCAGAAGGATATCGGGGACTGATCTTTGATATCGACAATACGCTCGTGCCGCATGGGGCAAGGGCAGACGAACGGGCAAAAAAGCTGTTCGCGCATTTAAAAGAGCTTGGTTACACCTGCTGCCTGTTATCGAACAACAAGGAACCGCGCGTGAAAATGTTTAATGATGACGTGCAGGTGAATTATATTTTTAAGGCGGGAAAACCGTCGGTCAGAAATTACAAAAAGGCAATGGAAAAGATGGGAACCGATGAGAAAAATACGCTGTTTGTCGGGGATCAGATCTTTACGGATGTGTATGGCGCGAACCGTGCCGGGATACGGACGATCCTGGTAAAGCCGATCCATCCGAAAGAAGAAATACAGATCGTGTTAAAACGATATCTGGAAAAGATCGTATTATTTTTTTATAAACGTTATGTAAAGAAAAATCAGGAGGAAAGAAAATGAAAATCGCAATCGGAAATGATCATGCAGCAGTAGAAATGAAACAGGAGATCAAAAAATATCTGGAAGAGCTCGGACATGAGGTCGTAAATTACGGAACGGACAGCAATGACAGCTGCGACTATCCGGTATACGGCGAGAAGGTCGGCAAAGCAGTTGCGGCAGGCGAGGCAGACTGCGGCGTACTGATCTGTGGTACCGGTGTTGGAATCTCCATCGCTGCCAACAAGGTAAAAGGCGTGCGTGCGGCGGTGTGCTCGGATGTGACGACCGCGCATCTGGTCAAGGAGCATAACAACGCGAATATCATTGCGTTTGGCGCAAGAATCGTAGGAGTAGAAACAGCAAAAGACATCGTAAAAGCATACCTCGATGCGGAATTTCTGGGAGGCAGACACGAAAAGCGCGTGGCTATGATCCATGAAATTGAGGAAAGATAAGGCAGAACCGTAAAAAAAAGGTTGAAATGTAGGCTTATTTATTATAGAATAAAACGAGTGGGTGACATTCCCAGACAGATTTAAGGAGGAATATCGAATGATTTCAGCAGGAGATTTTAGAAACGGAATTACGATCGAATATGAAGGAAACATTTATCAGATTATTGAATTTCAGCATGTAAAACCAGGTAAAGGTGCAGCTTTCGTCCGCACAAAGTTAAAAAATATCATCAACGGTGGTGTAGTGGAGAAGACATTCCGCCCAACCGAAAAATGTCCGCAGGCGCGTATTGACAGAAAAGATATGCAGTATTTATACAAAGATGGAGATTTATACTACTTCATGGATGTAGAGACATACGATCAGGTAGCGCTTGATTCCAACACGATCGGTGATGCACTTAAATTCGTAAAAGAAAACGAAATGTGTAAAGTATGCTCCCACAATGGAAACGTATTTGCAGTAGAACCGCCTCTGTTCGTAGAATTACAGATCACAGAGACAGAACCGGGCTTCAAGGGAGACACCGCAACAGGTGCTACAAAGCCGGCAACTGTAGAAACAGGAGCAACGGTAAGCGTACCGTTATTCGTAGAGCAGGATGACGTGATCAAGATCGATACCAGAACCGGAGAATATTTATCCAGAGTATAAGCCGGATAGATGAAAAGCCGTCATGTTTATGGTGACAGAACCATAGCATGGCGGCTTTTTTTGCAGAAACGGACGAGCAAAAACGTGGCACTGCCGGCAAGAAACAGCTGGGAAAGCAGCATTGCCATCAGATAGGAGCGGATGCCGAACATCGGAATAAACGCGTAGATGCCGAGAATGCGGATACCGCTGCTGAGCAGATTGAGCAAAAAAGTAGTGGTAGGCTTGCCGAGCCCGTGCAGGATACTGGTCAGAGTGGTGGACAGAAACAAAAAAGGGCAGATCCAGCTGAGTGTGCAGATAAAAGTTCCCGCAAGTGTGTTTCCGAAAACATATTCGCCGATGAAGCGGCCGGACAACAGAAAAAACAGTGTACTCATAAGACCAAGGATCATACAGGATTCGATGGTCTTTTTGATTGCCTTCTGGATGCGGAGATGATCGCGCTTTGCCCTCGCTTCGGAAATGGCGGGCAGCAGCATGACGGAGACGGAATTGGTCACGACATTGGGAAACAGGATCATGGGCAGCGCCATTCCGGTCAAAATACCAAAGACGCTTAGCGCCTCAGACTGTGTGTAGCCAAAAAGACGCAGCCTGGACGGGATCATGAGTGCTTCGAGGCTCTGGAAAAAATTTAGGGCGACGCGGTTTGCGGTGAGCGGAAGCGAAAAAAGCGCAATGTTTTTTAGCATTCCGATAAAATGCCCCTGTTTCTTTTGGAAAGGCAGGACTGTGATGCAAAAAAGAGCGGAAAAGATCTCCCCGCAGACAATGCCCCAGACTGCGATATCGGCAGAGAGCGCGGCACCCTTTTCGGTATAGATCAGAGCGATGACATAGACGGACGCTACCCGCACGACCTGTTCTAACAGCTGGGAAACGGCCGGGACGGCGGCTTTTTTCATACCATAGTAGTAACCGTTTGCGCAGGCGTGAACCGCGGAAAAAGGAAGCGAGTAGGCCATGATCCGGATGAGTGGCGCGCAGCGTGGTTCATCCAGATAGCCTGCGGCGAGTGCATCGGCATACCGGCATAAAAAAGTGCAGGCAGACAGGGAACTGGCGATGGAAAGGAAAAAACCTGCGTACAGGCAGAGAAATGCCTCGCCGGTGCACCCGCTGCCGTATTTTTCCGCGGTAAATTTAGAGACTGCGGTCTGGATACCGGAAGAAGTAAGTGAGATACAGAGCGCTAAAAGAGGAAAAATAAGCTGGTAAATTCCGATTCCCTCCGCACCAATCGTACGGCTCAGGAATATTCTATAGAAGAAACCGATTACCCTGCTTAGGGATCCTGCAAGGGTAAGGAGCAGGGTCCCTGCGACAAGTGAATTTTTAAGGGGCAGGCTGTGTTTCAAGAAAAGACCTCCTTTGAAAAAAGCTGGTCGGATTTTCTTTAATATATGTGGCGCAAGAAAGAGAAAGAACAAAATGTAAGGCAAAATTGGAGGGAATCAAATGCCGGGAATGATATATCTGGACCATGCGGCTACCACGCAGATCGCTCCGGAAGTACTGGAAGCAATGCAGCCTTTTTTATTTGGAAAATACGGAAACGCATCCACACTGTATGATCTTGGCAAGATCAGCAAAGAGGCGGTGGAACATGCGCGCAGGCAGGCTGCGGATGTGATCGGGGCAAAACCGGAGGAAATTTATTTTACGTCGGGCGGAAGCGAGGCAGACAACTGGGCGTTAAAAACAGCTGCCAGGATGTACCGGAGAAGAGGAAACCATATCATTACGACAAAGATAGAGCATCATGCGGTTTTAAACAGCTGTAAGGCACTCGAGGAGGAGGGTTTTTCGGTCACTTATCTGAATGTGGATGAAGAGGGAAGAGTAAGAACAGAAGAATTAAAGCGGGCGATCCGGCCGAATACGATCCTGATCTCTGTCATGTACGCGAACAATGAGATCGGAACGATACAGCCGATCGATGAGATCGCGAAGATCGCGAAAGCAAGAAGGATCCTGTTTCATACGGATGCGGTGCAGGCGTATGGGCAGATCCCGATCTCGGTGCAGCAGACACCGCTTGATATGCTGAGCACGAGCAGCCATAAACTCTATGGGCCAAAAGGAGTCGGATGCTTATATATCAGGGAGGGAACGCCGTTAAAATCCTACATTGACGGAGGTGGACAGGAACGGGGAAAACGTGCGGGAACCGAGAATGTTCCGGGGATTGTTGGCTTTGGGAAGGCATCGGAGCTTGCGCGGATCGAAATGCCGTACCGGATAGCGCGGGAGACGAGACTGCGGGATGAACTGATAAAAAATGTACTGCGTGAGATCCCGTATACACGGTTGAACGGAGGGAGAGAGAACCGGCTGCCCAACAACGCGAACTTCTGTTTTCAGTTTGTGGAGGGAGGAAACCTGTTAGTTCTTCTTGATATGAAAGGAATCTGCGCATCTACTGCATCCGCCTGTTCCGCGGGAGAAAAACCGGTGTCTCATGTGTTAAAAGCGATCGGAGTGCCGGAGGAGATCGCGGCGGGATCGCTCCGTCTTACGCTCGGAAAGAATACGACACCCGAAGAGATCGCCTATACCGTGGAATGTTTGAAAGAATGTGTCAGAAAACTCCGGGAAAAATCACTTGCGTATAAAGAGTACGAAAAGACCCTGCGGTGAAAGAAAAAGATCAGGACAGACGAAACAGGTCTGCCCTGATCTTTGTATCACGGGAGCTTATAAAATTCCGGTTTCCGGTTCCGGAAGACGGTGTAATAGGAAAAACCGCATGCCTTTAACAGATCCCGTACTTTCTTAAAATCATACGCGACATGCTCCGGCTGGTGCGCGTCCGCGCCGATCGTCAAGATCTCGCCGCCAAGTTCATGGTAGCGGCTTAAAATCTCCTCGGAAGGATTCGGGTGACCAAGCCCGTATTTAAAACCGCCGGTGTTGATCTCAATGCCTCTGCCGAGGGAGATCAGCTTTTTTAGGATCTCGTCAAGCACGTCGGCGTATTTCGCATAGGTGTAGTCGGCGTTGCGGTTCGGACCGTAGCGGACGACGTAATCAATGTGGCCGTAAACGTCAAAATCGGTAAACGCGTCTAAATTCTCCAGAATGGAAACAAAATATTCGGTGTAGGCTTCCTGTTCTGTCTTGCCATCGAAAAAGGAAAAGTAATAGGGATCTTTTCCGTGTACCACATGGGAAGAACCGATCACAAAATCAAAAGGATATCCGTCCGTCACATCGGAGAGCCTTTTTGCCAGATGCGGCTGAAGTCCGAGCTCGATGCCCCACAGAACGGAGATCTTTTTTTTGTATTTTTCTTTTAAGGAAAAAATGCGTTCCTGATAGGCGGGGAAATCCAAAAGAAAAAGTTCCGGTTCTTCCGGGTAGTCATAATCCAGATGATCGGTAAAGCAGATGCCGTCCAACTGTTTCTCGATGGCGCTTTGTATCATGAGTTCCGGGTCGGCGTCACTGTCACCGGAAAAAGCGCAGTGCATGTGTGTATCCCAAAGCATAGAGTATCCTCCTTAGTTGTCCATATAACAGGTATCAGATATTCTTATTATAGAAAGAAAAGAAAGCGGATTTCAATAGGAATCCCGAAAAAACAGCGGATACAGGCAATTTTTGCACGATTGTTCCAACAAAAAAAGGAAATTGTATTTACGGAAAAACAATTCCTTATACACATTATACAGAAAAAGGAACAACTATTTTAACATTTTGTCAAAATAAACAGGGAATATGGAATAAATACTTGTAAAATCTGTTAGAATACGAATTGGGAAGAAAAGAAATGGTGAAAAAATTAACAAAGTGTAGAAACCCACTTGAATTTTGCGGTGAAATTAGTTAGAATAATAGCAGTTGGGCGGACAAGTCCAAAGAAAAAGAATCTTAATCAAAATTTAGGAGGAATTAAGACATGGCAGTAAGAGTAGCAATTAATGGTTTCGGCCGTATCGGTCGTCTTGCATTCAGACAGATGTTTGGAGCAGAAGGATATGAAGTAGTAGCAATCAACGATTTAACAAGCCCGAAGATGTTAGCACATTTATTAAAATATGATTCATCTCAGGGTAAATATGAATTAGCAGACAAGGTATCTGCTGGTGAAGATTCTATCACTGTTGATGGAAAAGAAATCAAGATCTACGCTTTCCCGGATGCAAACAACTGCCCATGGGGAGAATTAAAAGTAGACGTTGTATTAGAGTGCTCCGGCTTCTATACAAGCAAAGAAAAAGCACAGGCTCACATCAATGCTGGTGCTCGTAAAGTTGTTATCTCAGCTCCGGCTGGAAATGACCTTCCTACCATCGTTTACAATACAAACCATGAGACACTGAAAGCAACAGATACTATCATTTCTGCAGCTTCTTGTACAACAAACTGCTTAGCACCTATGGCTGACGCATTAAATAAATTTGCTCCGATCCAGTCTGGTATCATGGTAACAATCCATGCTTACACTGGTGATCAGATGACTCTTGACGGACCGCAGAGAAAAGGCGATTTAAGAAGATCAAGAGCAGCAGCAGTAAACATCGTTCCGAACAGCACCGGTGCTGCAAAAGCAATCGGACTTGTTATTCCGGAATTAAACGGAAAATTAATCGGATCTGCTCAGCGTGTTCCGGTTCCGACTGGTTCTACTACAATCTTAACAGCAGTTGTTAAGAAAGCAGATGTAACTGTTGATGCAATCAATGCAGCTATGAAAGCAGCAGCTAACGAATCCTTCGGATACAACGAAGACCTCATCGTATCTTCTGATATCGTTGGAATGAGATATGGCTCATTATTTGATGCTACTCAGACAATGGTTTCTAAAGTTGGTGATGATTTATACGAAGTACAGGTTGTTTCTTGGTATGACAACGAGAACAGCTACACATCTCAGATGGTTCGTACAATCAAATACTTCTCTGAATTAGCATAATCAATCTGCAAATTGCGGAATAACGTCGCGGAATGAGAATTCATTCATGCGGATAAGACTCAACGCAGGGTCCGGTCTTTTTGGGACCGGAGCCTGCGTTGTTGTCTGTAAAAAAGAAAATTTCAGGCAGAGCCTGTCAGGTTAAAAGGAGGACATAGTATGTCATTAAACAAAAAATCAGTAGATGATATCAATGTAAAGGGAAAAAGAGTTCTTTGCAGATGTGATTTCAACGTTCCGTTAAAGGATGGAAAGATCACAGATGAAAACCGTCTGGTTGCAGCACTTCCGACCATCAAGAAACTGATCGCAGACGGCGGAAAGGTTATCCTTTGCTCCCATCTTGGAAAAGTAAAAACAGAAGAAGATAAAAAGACAAAGACACTTGCTCCGGTAGCAGTAAGACTTTCCGAATTATTAGGACAGGAAGTAAAATTCGTAGCAGATCCGGAAGTAGTAGGCCCGAACGCAAAGGCTGCTGTTGAAGCAATGAAAGACGGAGAAGTGATCTTACTTGAGAATACACGTTTCAGAGCTGAAGAGACAAAGAACGGCGAAGCATTCTCCAAAGATCTTGCTTCTATCTGTGATGTATTCGTAAACGATGCATTCGGTACCGCACACAGAGCACACTGCTCTAACGTAGGTGTTGCAGCTTTAGTTGACACTGCAGTTGTAGGTTACCTGATGCAGAAAGAGATCGATTTTCTTGGAAATGCAGTAGAGAATCCGGTCAGACCGTTCGTTGCGATCCTCGGTGGCGCAAAAGTTGCAGATAAGTTAAACGTTATCTCCAACCTGCTTGAGAAATGCGATACCCTGATCATCGGTGGTGGTATGGCTTATACATTCTTAAAAGCAAAAGGATATGAGATCGGAAAATCTTTAGTAGATGATACCAAGATCGATTACTGCAAGGAAATGATGGAAAAAGCAGAAAAACTTGGAAAGAAATTACTTCTTCCGGTAGATTCTGTTGTAGCAGCAGCATTCCCGGATCCGATCGACGCAAAGATCGATGTAGCAGTATATGATGCAGATAAGATGCCGGCAGACATGGCTGGATTTGATATCGGACCGAAAACTGCTGAATTATATGCAGACGCTGTTAAGTCAGCAAAGACTGTTGTATGGAACGGACCGATGGGAATCTTCGAGAACCCGATCCTTGCAAAAGGTACCATCGCTGTAGCTCAGGCACTTGCTGATACAGACGCTACTACGATCATCGGTGGTGGTGACTCCGCAGCAGCAGTAAACCAGCTTGGATTCGGTGACAAGATGAGCCACATCTCCACAGGTGGTGGTGCATCCTTAGAGTTCCTGGAAGGTAAGGAATTACCGGGTGTTGCAGCAGCAAACGATAAGTAGGCCGGAAGCACTTAGTGATTGACAAGCCGCAGGCGCAGGCAGAACTTCCAGCCTTATTGACAATATATTCAGTGTATTAAGGAGAAACAAAAATGGCAAGAAAGAAAATTGTAGCCGGCAACTGGAAAATGAACATGACTCCAAGCCAGGCAGTGAAATTAGTAGAAGAATTAAAACCATTAGTAAAGAGCGATGACGTAGACGTTGTTTACTGTGTACCTGCAATCGACATTGTTCCGGTTGTAGAAGCTGTAAAAGGAACAAACGTTGCAGTTGGTGCAGAAAACATGTATTTCGAAGAGAAAGGTGCTTACACCGGAGAAATCTCTGCGGAAATGTTAGTTGATGCTGGCGTAAAATATGTAGTATTAGGACATTCTGAGAGACGTGATTACTTCAAAGAGTGTGACTGCATGATCAACAAGAAAGTAAAGAAAGCGCTGGAAGCCGGACTTACTCCGATCCTTTGCTGTGGAGAATCTTTAGAGCAGAGAGAAATGGGCATTACCTTAGACTGGATCCGTATGCAGATCAAATCTGACCTTGCAGGCGTTACAGCAGAGCAGGTTGCATCCATGGTTATCGCATATGAGCCGATCTGGGCAATCGGAACTGGAAAGACTGCTACTTCTGATCAGGCAGAAGAAGTTTGCGGCGCAATCCGTGCATGCATCAAAGAAGTATACGGCGAAGCAACCGCAGAAGCAGTTCGTATCCAGTACGGCGGATCTGTAAATGCAGGAAATGCAGCTGAATTATTCGCAAAACCGGATATCGATGGCGGATTAGTTGGTGGAGCTTCCTTAAAGGCTGATTTTGGTAAGATCGTAAACTACAAATAAAGAAAAATTACTGTCATGTAAAAAATAAAAAAGAGGATAACCGGGGAAACTCGGTTATCCTCTTTGGTTTTGTGAATAAAATATTGTGAAATCCTTGACAATAGTGTATAATGTTTGCGGTAATCAAAAAGTAGTTTAAACAGTACCGGACATTATGTGCCGGGAGAACCATAAAACAACGATCAAAGAAAAGAGGAAAAAGATTATGAGCAAAAAACCAACCGTATTGATGATCTTAGACGGATTCGGCTTAAATGACAAGACAGAGGGAAATGCTGTCGCACAGGCGAACACACCGGTCATTGACAAACTCATGAAAGACTATCCGTTCGTAAAGGGATATGCCAGCGGACTTGCAGTAGGACTTCCGGAAGGCCAGATGGGAAACTCTGAAGTAGGTCATATGAACATGGGCGCAGGAAGAATCGTATATCAGGAACTGACCAGAATCACAAAAGAGATCGGAGATGGCGATTTCTTTAAGAACGAAGCACTGTTAGACGGCATGCAGAATGCAAAGAAAAACGGTTCTGCGCTTCATCTGTTCGGACTGTTATCCGATGGTGGTGTACACAGCCACAATACACACCTGTATGGTCTGCTTGAGATGGCAAAAAGAGAAGGCGTTGAGAAAGTATATGTACACTGCTTCCTTGACGGACGTGATACAGCACCGACTTCCGCAAAGGGATATGTAGAAGAACTTCAGGCAAAAATGAAAGAGATCGGTGTTGGCGAGATCGCTTCCTTAGAGGGACGTTACTATGCGATGGATCGTGATAACCGCTGGGATCGTGTGGAAAAAGCATACCGCGCAGTTGCGGAAGGTCAGGGAGAAAAGGCAGAAGACGCACTGGCAGCACTGGATGCTTCCTACGCAAAGGATGTAACTGATGAGTTCGTGGTTCCGACCGTGATCGAAAAAGACGGAAAACCGGTTGCAACGGTAAATGACGGAGATTCCATTATTTTCTATAACTTCCGTCCGGACCGCGCAAGAGAGATGACAAGAGCATTCTGTGCGGATGAATTTGACGGATTCGACCGTGGAGCAAGAAAGAATGTAAAATTCATTTGCTTTACCGAGTACGACGAGACCATTCCGAACAAAGAGATCGCTTTCAAGAAAGTGCATCTGACCAATACCTTTGGTGAATATCTTGCAAAGAATGGCAAGACACAGGCAAGAATCGCTGAGACAGAGAAGTATGCGCACGTTACATTCTTCTTTAACGGCGGTGTGGAAGAACCGAATCAGGGCGAAGACCGTATTCTGGTAAAATCCCCGAAGGTTGCTACCTATGATCTTCAGCCGGAAATGAGCGCACCGGAAGTATGCGACAAACTGTGTGCAGCGATCCGTTCTGATAAGTATGATGTCATCATTGTAAATTTCGCAAACCCGGATATGGTAGGCCATACCGGAATCATGGAAGCTGCAATTAAGGCAGTTGAAACCGTAGATACCTGTGTTGGAAAAGCAGTAGAAGCATTAAAAGAAGTCGGCGGACAGGCATTCTTATGCGCAGACCACGGAAACGCAGAGCAGCTCATCGATTACGAGACAGGCGCTCCGTTTACCGCACATACGACCAATCCGGTTCCGTTTATTCTGATCAACGCAGATCCTGCATATACGTTAAAAGAAGAAGGACGTCTTGCGGACATTATCCCGACCATGATCGATATGATGGGAATGGAGAAGCCGGCAGAAATGACAGGCGAGTCCCTTCTGATCCGCAAATAGCACAGACATTCCGGAGGAACGTATGAAGTTAAAGAAAGTGCTGATCCCTTTGGCTTTAACGATCTGCTGTAGTTTCTATTTTGCGGCATTTGCGATCATCTGCGCGGCGAGATCCGTTTCCGGTATGGCATTAACGCTCGGTATTCTGATACCGGCGATCGTGGTACTGGTGTCGGTCATCCTGTTTGTGCGCGGTTATTTCGAGATCCGGCGTGAAGCGGAGGAGTCCGAGAAGGAAAAAGAAAAGCAAAAATAAAAGAAAGCACGGTTCACTTGAAAGCGAGTGGATCGTGCTTTCTCTTTCTATTATGAAAACACTTCTCAATTATAAGAAAAACTAATGAAACAATGAAATTATACAAAAATATTAATAAAAGAACATCTTTTTTCTACATGCAAAAGAAGTGGATTCGGGCGCTTCGCATTGACGAAAAGGAAACGGGTGTATTATAATTTTAACAATGGATAAATTATCTTAGCAAGCATTGAATGGAGGACAAAGATGAGCAATCAGGAATTTAAACCAATTAAAGAGGGAAAAGTACGAGAGGTCTATGATAATGGAGACAGTCTGATCATTGTTGCAACAGACCGTATCTCTGCGTTTGATGTTATTTTAAAGAATAAGATTACTGACAAAGGGGCAATTTTGACACAGATGTCGAAGTTCTGGTTCGATTATACAAAGGATATTGTTCCAAACCATATGCTTTCTACAGATGTTAAGGATATGCCGGAGTTCTTCCGCAAACCGGAATTTGACGGCAACAGCATGGAATGCCGCAAACTGGAGATGCTTCCGATCGAGTGCATCGTCCGTGGATACATAACCGGAAGCGGCTGGAAGAGCTATCAGGAAAACGGTACAGTCTGCGGAATCAGACTGCCGGAAGGCTTAAAGGAATCGGACAAGCTGCCGGAGCCGATCTACACACCGAGTACCAAGGCGGAGCTTGGCCTGCATGACGAAAATATCTCCTACGAGGAGAGCGTTAAGGTCTTGGAAAAGATCTACGGAGCCGAAAAAGGAGCGGAATACGCTGCAAAGATCAAAGAATACACGATCGCGCTTTACAAAAAATGCGCAGAGTACGCATTGAGCAAAGGCATCATCATTGCGGACACCAAGTTTGAGTTCGGTCTGGATGAAAACGGAAATGTTGTGCTCGGAGATGAAATGCTCACACCGGACAGCTCCAGATTCTGGCCGCTCGAAGGATACGAAGCAGGAAAATCACAGCCATCCTTCGACAAACAGTTTGTAAGAGACTGGTTAAAAGCAAATCCGGACAATGAAGGTCTGCTTCCGGAAGAGATCGTGACAAAGACCGTTGACAAATATAAAGAAGCATTTGAACTGCTGACCGGAAAGAAATTTACAAGATAATAGGAGAACCCATGAATACAAAGGAAATGGAAAAAAATCCGATGCCGTTTGACGGGCTGCATGAGGAATGCGGCGTATTCGGAATGTATGATTTTGACGGCGGCGATGTTGCTTCTACGATCTATTACGGCCTGTTTGCACTGCAGCACAGAGGACAGGAGAGCTGTGGTATCGCGGTCAGTGATACGAGTGGCCCGAAGGGAAGAGTGCAGTCCTATAAGGACATGGGACTGGTCAATGAAGTGTTTACACCGGAGATCCTTGGCAAATTAAACGGGGATATTGGTGTGGGACATGTCCGCTATTCTACCGCAGGAGCTTCCACAAGGGAGAATGCCCAGCCGCTGGTCTTAAATTATGTCAAGGGAACACTTGCGCTGGCGCATAACGGAAACCTGATCAACGCGAATGAACTGCGCCATGACCTGGAGTATACCGGAGCAATCTTCCAGACAACGATCGATACGGAAGTGATCGCTTATCATATCGCGCGTGAGCGTCTGAATTCAAAGACAGCGGAGGAAGCGGTAAGACGTGCGGTTGCCAAGTTGAAGGGGGCATTCTCCTTAGTTGTGGCAAGTCCGCGTAAGCTGATCGGAGCGAGAGATCCGTTCGGATTCAAACCGCTTTGCATCGGAAAGAGAGACAATGCCTATATTCTCACATCCGAGACTTGCGCACTGGAGACCATCGGAGCGGAATTTATCCGTGATGTCCGTCCGGGCGAGGTAGTTACGATCTCACCGGAAGGCGGCATCCAGTCCGATATGTCCCTTGCGCTTGCTCCGGAAAAAGAGGCACGCTGTATTTTTGAATATATATATTTTGCAAGACCGGACAGCCATATCGACGGTGTCAGTGTTTATGGTTCCAGAATCAAGGCGGGACGTTTCCTTGCCATGGATTCACCGGTGGATGCGGATCTGGTAGTCGGTGTTCCGGAATCCGGAAATGCTGCAGCACTCGGTTATTCCCTGCAGTCCGGGATCCCTTATGGAACGGCGTTTGTCAAAAACAGCTATGTGGGAAGAACCTTTATCAAACCAAAGCAGAGCAGCCGCGAATCCAGTGTGCGTGTAAAATTAAACGTATTAAAAGAAGCGGTTGCGGGCAAGCGTATCATCATGATCGATGATTCCATCGTGCGTGGTACGACATCCGACCGTATCGTGAAGATGTTAAGAGATGCCGGAGCGACAGAAGTACATGTAAGGATCAGTTCGCCGCCATTCTTATGGCCGTGCTATTTTGGAACGGATATCCCGGAACGGGAACAGCTGATCGCCTACAACCGTACGATCGATGAGATCCGTGAGATTATCGGTGCAGATTCTCTCGGATATCTGGATGTGGAGCGTCTGGAGGAACTTTCCGAGGGGCTTTCCATCTGCAAAGGCTGCTTTAACGGAATATATCCGTTGGAACCGCCGAAGGAAGATATCCGCGGAAGTTACGAAAAATAAGAAGCTACGAAGACAAAAGTGAGGGAAAAGATATGAATACAGATGGTTACAGCAGTCCGCTTTCCGAGCGTTACGCAAGTAAAGAAATGCAGCACATTTTTTCACAGGATATGAAGTTTTCCACATGGAGAAAACTGTGGATCGCTCTGGCAGAGACAGAGATGGAGCTTGGACTTAAAAATGAAAAGGGAGAGCCGGAGATCACGCAGGATCAGATCGATGAGATGAAGGCGCATATCTATGACATCAATTATGATGTTGCGAAGGAACGGGAAAAACAGGTACGTCACGATGTTATGTCCCATGTGTACGCATTCGGAAAACAGTGCCCGAAAGCAAAGGGTATCATCCATCTTGGCGCGACATCCTGCTATGTCGGAGATAACACCGATATCATCATCATGAAAGAAGCGCTGCTTCTGGTGCGCAAAAAACTGGTTAATGTCATTGCGGAACTTGCAAAATTCGCGGATCAGTATAAAGAACTTCCGACCCTTGCGTTTACGCATTTCCAGCCGGCACAGCCGACAACCGTAGGAAAGCGCGCAACACTCTGGACACAGGAATTCCTGATGGATTTAGAGGATCTTGACTATGTGCTCGACAGCTTAAAGCTTCTCGGCTCTAAGGGAACGACCGGTACACAGGCAAGTTTCCTTGAACTGTTTGACGGAGATCAGGAGACGATCGACAAGATCGATCCGATGATCGCGGCAAAGATGGGATTTAAGGAGTGCTATCCGGTATCCGGACAGACCTATTCCAGAAAAGTAGATACCCGTGTGGCAAATGTTCTTGCGGGCATTGCGGCAAGCGCACACAAGATGTCCAATGACATCCGTCTGCTGCAGCACTTAAAAGAAGTGGAAGAGCCGTTTGAAAAGAACCAGATCGGTTCCTCTGCGATGGCATACAAGAGAAACCCGATGCGCAGTGAGAGAATCGCTTCTCTTTCCCGCTATGTAATGGTGGACGCGTTAAATCCGGCGATCACTTCCGCAACACAGTGGTTTGAGCGTACCCTGGATGATTCCGCCAACAAACGTCTTTCCATTCCGGAAGGATTCCTTGCGATCGACGGTATTCTGGATCTTTGCTTAAATGTTGTGGACGGACTTGTCGTATACGATAAGGTCATCCGCAAACACATGATGGCAGAGCTGCCGTTCATGGCGACCGAAAACATCATGATGGACGCAGTAAAGAAAGGCGGAGACCGTCAGGAGCTGCATGAAAAGATCCGTCAGCTTTCCATGGAAGCAGGAAAGAATGTAAAGCAGGAAGGAAAAGAAAACAATCTGCTTGAGCTGATCGCGGCAGATCCGTCGTTCAACCTTACTCTGGAAGAACTCGAAGCAAACATGGAACCGGCAAAATATGTCGGCAGAGCACCATATCAGGTCAATGTATTTTTGCGTGATGTGGTCAATCCGATTCTGGATGCAAACAAAGAACTGCTTGGCGTTAAAGCAGAGATCAATGTATAAAAGCTTTTTTTGATCCATAAAAAAAGAACAGAAGAAAGAGAGCCGTATGCTTTTTGTTAAGCATGCGGCTTTTTTGGTATCTACCGGTCACAAAGCATGTATAAAAAAGCCTCATTTACAGAAACTATGAAAAAAGGCAAATGGAGGCAATTATGAGTTTAAATTTGAAAATCACAAATGTACATGCAAGAGAGATCTTAGATTCCCGCGGAAATCCTACGGTGGAGACCGTAGTGACCTTAGAGCACGGGATCTCGGCGCGGGCGAGCGTTCCGTCCGGCGCAAGCACCGGAAAATTTGAGGCAGTGGAGTTAAGAGACGGAAGGGAGCGTTATTTCGGTCTGGGCGTGCAGCAGGCGGTATGCAACGTGAATGACAAGATCGCGAAGGAGCTGATCGGGAAAAATGCGCTGCAGCAGTTGGAGATCGATTCTCTGCTGATCCAGTTGGACGGAACGGAAAACAAGGAGCATCTCGGAGCGAACGCGATCCTTTCCGTGTCCATGGCAGTTGCAAGAGCGGCGGCAGTGGCGCTTCAGATGCCGCTTTGCCGTTATCTGGGCGGAAGTTATACGAGAAAACTGCCGGTGCCGATGATGAATATCCTAAACGGCGGAAAACACGCGAACAACAGTGTGGATTTTCAGGAATTTATGATCATGCCGGTCGGAGCTGAGACTTTTCATGACGGACTGCGGATGGGAACGGAAGTCTACCATTTCCTGCGCCAGATCCTGGACAAGGAGGGATATTCGACCAGTGTCGGTGATGAGGGCGGTTTTGCGCCGGATCTTTCCAATGCGGATGAGGTGTTCCGTTATCTGATGCGCGCTGTGGAAAAAGCCGGGTATGAGCCGGGAAAAGATATCCTGTTCGCCATGGACGCGGCGGCGAGTGAACTTTATGATGCCGAAAAAGACTGCTATGATTTTACAGGAGAAGATGTCTGCCGCTCAAGCGATGAACTGATCGATTATTATGAGGCACTCTGTAAAAAATATCCGATCGTCTCAATCGAGGACGGACTCGATGAAGAGGACTGGGAGGGCTGGAAACGTCTGACCGGACGCCTTGGAAAAAAAGTGCAGTTAGTCGGGGATGATCTGTTTGTGACCAATGTGAAACGCTTAAAATGCGGAATTGACATGGGTGTCGCAAATTCCATCCTCATCAAAGTAAACCAGATCGGAACGCTGACCGAGGCGTTTCACGCGATCGACATGGCAAAAAGCGCGGGCTACACGACCGTGATCAGTCATCGGTCCGGGGAGACCGAGGATTCCATCATCGCGGATATCGCAGTCGCGGTGAATGCCGGACAGATTAAGACCGGAGCACCGTGCCGCGCGGAGCGTACCGCAAAATACAATGAACTGCTCCGTATTGAGGAAGAACTGGACGGGCTTGGAAGATACGAGGCAATTTAACTGGAATAATTTTACAAATGCGTATATAATTGTCTGGGGACAAGAAGGAAAAACAGGAAAAACGGAGGGAAAGATATGAGAGATACCTGGTCTTTGGATGTATTGTATACAGGATTCGATGATAAATGCTGGAGTGAAGATTTAAAGAAGCTGGATGACTGTGTGGAGAAATTTCAGGCATTTGCCGCAAAGTTGTCCGATGAGAACGAAAAAGAGACGATAAAAGAGGGATTAAAGCTCCTGGAAGAGCTGGAGGGTCTTTTTGCGCAGATGATGATCTTCTGCGAGCTGCGCGGTGCGGCAGACACCCGCGATAAGGACAGCATGTCTTATGAAGGGGTGCTCAGCCAGAAGCGGAACCGGACAAGGGCGGCGGAAACAAAATTCGCGGAATATGTGGCAACACGGAAAAATCTGGAGCAGGATATAAAAGAGGATGCATTCCTTACGTCTTACGCGTATCTGCTGCGCAGCATGGCGGAAGATAACCGCCACCTGCTGTCCGGGGATGTCGAGGAGGCACTGGCAAAGATGGATATCAGCGGCGGTGCGGCATGGAGCAGCCTGCAGGGGTATCTTACGTCTTCGGTGGAAGCAGATCTCGATGGTAAGAAACTGACGCTTTCCGAAGTGAGAAACCTGGCGTACAGTCCGAGTAAGGAAGAACGGAAAGCAGCCTATGAGGCGGAGCTTGCCTGCTATGATAAAATAAAGGATTCGGTGGCGTATGCCCTAAACAGTATCAAGATGCAGGACATCAGTGAGTGTGAGCTGCGCGGGTTTGCGTCTCCGCTTGCAAAGACACTGTATTATGCTAGAATGAAAGAAGAGACATTAAATGCCCTGCTTGAGGCAATGACGGAATATATGCCGCAGTTCTGGCGGTATCTGCGCTTAAAAGCGGAAAAACTCGGTTATGCAGACGGACTGCCGTGGTATGAACTGTTTGCGCCGCTTGGAAAGAGTACAAAGTGTTATACCACAGAGGAGGCAAGGGACTACCTGATCACGGTATTTTCCTCCTTCTCGCCGGATATGGCGGAGATGATGAAGCGCGCCTTCGCGGAGGACTGGATCGATTTTTATCCGAGAAACGGCAAAGTGGGCGGCGCGTTCTGTGAGGCGCTGAACAGCAAAAAGGAATTTCGTGTGCTGACCAACTTCTCCGGCTCTTTTTCGGATCTGGTGACACTGGCGCATGAACTCGGACACGGCTATCATGATTTCATGGTGCATGACAATGAGCCGCTCAATATGGAGTATTCCATGCCGGTGGCGGAGACAGCGTCCACTTTCAATGAAAATGTGATCACAGGCTATGCGATCGACCATACCGGAGATGAGGAAGAAAAGCTCGCCCTGATCGAAAGCCAGCTCAGTGATACGGCGCAGATCATGTGCGATATCTATTCGAGATTCCTGTTTGAGTCGGAAGTGGTAGAGCGGCGCAGGGACAGCTTCCTTTTTGCCGATGAGCTGAATGAGATCATGCTGGATGCGCAGAAGAAAGCCTATGGAAACGGGCTGGATGAAAACTGCCTGCATCCGTATATGTGGGTGTGCAAAAGCCATTATTACAGTGCGGATCTCGGGTTTTACAATTATCCGTACGCGTTTGGCGGTCTCTTTGCGCGCGGGCTGTATGCGAAATACAAAAAAGAGGGCAGCGTGTTTGTGGAGAACTACAAAAAGATGTTAAAAAATACGCCGGTCATGTCCGTGGAAGATGTGGCAAAGATCTGCGGCATTGATCTGACGGATAAAGAATTCTGGATGATGAGCCTGCATTCCTATGACGCAGAGATCGATGAATTTGAGCGGTTAATAAAAAACGCATAGACAAAAGAGGATAAAACAGTGGGAGAACTTACGCGAAAAGATGCCGAAAAACTGCTTGGTACGGTTTTGGATATCGGAGAATCCATGCTGATCTGCGGTGGAGAAGTAAGCCGCGTGGAGGATACCATGCAGAGGATCTGCACAAGTTACGGTGTGGCGCGGGTGAATCCGTTTGTTATCACATCGAGTATAGTCATCACGCTTCAGCTTACGGACGGGGACGCGGTGACCCAGACCAGGCGGATCAACCGCAGCGCGACAGATTTTACGGGACTCGAAGAACTAAACGAGCTGTCCCGTTATCTGTGCAGCCATACGCCGCCGGTGGATGAGATCGCGGCAATCTATAAGGAAAGTATACAGCAGAAGGAACAGACAAAACGAGCGGCCAAGATGCTGTTTGGCTATCTGATCGCCGCATGCGCGTTTGCCATATTTTTTGGAGGAAATATGTGGGATGGATGCGCGGCGGCACTGATCGCGGTCGCGATCTGGTTTTTAGACCTTTATTTCAGAAAGATCGTGCCGAGCCAGATGATGTATCTGCTGTTTGCAGCATTTATCATGGGAACGCTTGCGATGAGTTTCAAATTCACGGGACTGCCGTTTCACGCGGATAAGATCATGATCGGGGATATCATGCTTCTGATCCCGGGGCTTCTTATGACGAACGCTGTGCGTGATATTTTTTCCGGTGATACGATATCGGGGATGCTTCGGCTTTGCGAATCGCTTCTGATGGCGGGGATGATCGCGGCAGGAACGGTCGCAGCCATATTTCTGATGGGAGGGATCAAAGGATGAGGACAGAGATCATACAGGTGATCTGCGCGGTGATCGGTTCGCTCGGATTTTCCTTTATCTTTCATTTGAAAAGGGACAAGCTTCTCGTGGCTTCGGTCGGCGGAGGGCTGACCTGGCTCTTTTATCTTTTTGTGGTACATCGGGTCAACGGTGAATTTGCGGCATATTTTCTTGCGACAGTGTTTGCAACATTTTACGCGGAACTCATGGCGCGTGTGAAAAAGGCTCCGGCGACGATCTTTGTGATCACGGCGCTGATCCCGCTCATACCTGGAGGCAGCCTTTATTACACGATGGAATACCTGATGCAGAAAGACATGGAAATGATGAGGAGCAAAGCGGCGGAAACCGCGATGTTAGCGCTTGCGATCGCCATGGGGATCACGATCGTTATCATGCTCCTGGATCTGTTTTCGCTGGTCACGCGGGCGGTAAAGCACAGACCTGCGAAAAAATGTTGAAAACAGGCATGGCTTATGCTATAATAAGCAAAGTTGCGGTAATTTATGCGTGATGCAGGAGGTGTGATTCGTGGCAGTATTAAAGACAATCGTTGAAGTTGTATTTATAATCGTTTGTATTTTTTTGACAGTGGTAATCTTACTTCAGGAAGGAAAATCTGCAGGACTCGGCGCGATCAGCGGCGCGGCAGATACTTATTGGGGAAAGAATAAAGGACGTTCGATGGAAGGCATGTTAGTGAAGCTTACAAGACTCGGAGTGATCTTATTCCTTGTACTTGCAGCAGTGCTGAATATCGGAAGTTTCTAAACATAAGAAAGCTGTCGCAGAAGCGGCAGCTTATTTTTGTAATGGAGAGGACAGCAGATGGATAATGAACTGTTTGAACAGAGAAAACGGATGATCTATGATTTTATATGTGATGAGCTATACGTTCCGATGAAGCTAAAGGAACTTGCAATCTTGATGCAGGTGCCAAAGCGTGACCGTGCCGAGCTTACGCGCGTGATGGATGCGCTGGTAGAGGACGGAAAAGTCGAGCTCACGAAAAAAGGCAAATATATAAAATCCGAAAAAAAATACGAGACCGGTGTTTTTACCAGCCATCCGAAGGGATTCGGTTTTGTTACCATCGAGGGTATGGATGAGGACATCTTTATTCCGGCGGAACAGGTGAACGGAGCCATGCACATGGATACCGTGCAGCTTGTCATCTCTCCGACAACAGGCGGAAAACGCAGAGAGGGAACGATCACAAAGATCCTTTCCCACGGTATGAATGAAGTGGTCGGAACCTATGAGGATAATAAGACATTTGGCTTTGTAGTGCCGGACAATCCGAAGATCGCGAAGGATATCTTTATCCCGAAAGAACGTTCCATGGGAGCCGTGACCGGACATAAGGTGATCGTGGCGATCACGGATTACGGAAAAGACGGAAAGAAGCCGGAGGGAAAGGTGACCGAGATCATCGGTCATATCAATGATCCGGGTGTGGATATCATGTCGCTCGTAAAAGCGTATAATATTCCTGTGGAGTTTTCTCCAAAGATCATGCGCCAGGTTGAAAATGTCTCGAACGAGGTGAGTGAGGCGGACATGGCGGGACGCCTGGATCTGCGGGACTGGCAGATGGTGACGATCGACGGTGAGGACGCAAAGGATCTCGATGATGCGGTTTCCCTGACAAAAGAGGGAGATCTGTACCGCCTCGGCGTTCATATCGCGGACGTGAGCAATTATGTGCAGGAGCACAGCGCGTTGGATGTGGAAGCCGAAGACCGCGGAACCAGTGTTTATCTGGTAGACCGTGTGATCCCGATGCTTCCGCACAAGCTTTCGAACGGGATCTGTTCGTTAAACGCGGGAGAAAACCGTCTGGCGTTAAGCTGTATCATGATGATCGATGAAAAGGGAAAAGTCGTTGACCACAAGATCGCGGAGACGGTCATCAAAGTAGACCGCAGAATGAGTTATACGAGCGTGAAGAAGATCCTTGCGGATCAGGATAAAGCAGAACGCGCGGAGTATAAAGAACTGGTTCCGATGTTTGAAATGATGGAGCATGTGGCGGCGATCCTCCGAAAGAAGCGCATGAAGCGCGGCTCGATCGATTTTGATTTCCCGGAGACCAAGATCATTTTGGATAAAAGCGGCCGGCCGGTTGACATAAAACCGTACGAGCGCAATGTGGCGACGCGGATGATCGAGGATTTTATGCTGATCGCGAACGAGACGGTGGCACAGGATTATTTCTGGCAGGAAGTTCCGTTTGTGTACCGTACGCATGAAAATCCGGATGAGGAGAAGATCAAAAAGCTCTCCACGTTTATCAATAATTTCGGATATACCCTGCATATCGGTTCGGATGAAGTGCATCCGAAGGAATTGCAGAAACTGCTTTCAAAGATCGAGGGCACAGAGGAAGAGCCGTTGATCAGCCGCCTGACCCTGCGCTCCATGAAGCAGGCGAAATATACCACAGAGTGTACGGGACACTTCGGACTGGCGACCAATTATTACTGCCATTTCACATCGCCGATCCGCCGTTATCCGGATCTGCAGATCCACCGTATCATCAAGGACTGTCTGAGAGGACGGATGAACGCGAAAAAGGCAGAGCATTATGAGAAGATCCTGCCGGAAGTCGCGAAACACGCAAGTGAGATGGAGCGGCGCGCGGACGAGGCAGAGCGCGAGACCGACAAGTTAAAGAAAGCGCAGTATATGAAAGAACGTCTGGGACAGGAATTTACCGGTGTGATCTCCGGTGTAACCTCCTGGGGATTTTATGTGGAACTGCCAAACACGATCGAGGGACTGGTGCATGTGACCGCGCTGGAGGGAGATTATTTCCAGTTCTCGGAAGAAACCTATGAATTGATCGGTGAGCATACGAATATCCATTACAAACTGGGACAGACCGTAACGGTCATTGCGGTGGATGTGGATGAGGTCATGCGCACCATTGACTTTAAACTCGCATAAGGGGGAGACCGATGGCAAAGGACAATTTTAAACTGATCGCGAACAACAAAAAAGCGCGTCATGATTACTTTTTAGAGGAAACCTATGAGGCAGGCATCAGTCTGCACGGAACAGAAGTCAAGTCGCTCCGTATGGGAAAATGCAGCATCAAGGAGGCATTTATCCATATTGAAAACGGAGAGGTCATCCTTTATGGGATGCATATCAGCCCTTACGAAAAGGGAAATATCTTCAACAAAGATCCGCTGCGCCCGAAAAAGCTTCTGATGCACAAAAAGGAGATCTTAAAACTGCAGGGCAAGATGAAAGAAAAGGGTTATACGATCGTTCCGGTGCAGGTATATTTTAAGGGAAGCCTGGTCAAAGTGCAGATCGCGCTGGCAAAAGGTAAGAAACTTTACGACAAGCGACAGGACATCGCAAAGAAGGATCAGCGCAGAGAAGCGGAGCGCGACTTCAAAGTGCGGAATCTGGGATGATCCCGCGAAAAAAGCAGAAAGAAAATCGGTACCGGACTATTGACGGAGACGGGGAATGCCGATATAATAAGTAAGAGAGCTTCTGGTAAAATTTTATCAGGGGTAGTAAAGGTTTCGACAGGGGTTTTGAAGCTGGAGAAGCGAGCCGCAGGGTGATGCGTTAAATTCCAAAATTAAAATTAAACGCTAACAATAATAAAGAATTAGCTCTTGCTGCCTAATTGCAGCATGTGTCTGCTCTAGTGCACCTACACATTAGAAGTCAGGCATCAACGATGTAGGAAACGACGTATGCTAAGCTTTGCGCATACGGGCGTATGATGAAGCTACTAAAAGCAGTACCGTGTCTGTACGGGACTGCCGGAGGGAATGTTAATATATAGACTACGCTCGTAGAAGTACAGGGGATAGGCCTTTGGACACGGGTTCGATTCCCGTCTACTCCATCTAAACCAGGCAGTTGGGACGTCCGATATGATATTGTCATATGGAAGAATCAGCCTGGTGCATTGAAGGAAATAAAGATAACGGCATTGTATATTGATAGTGATATGCAGTGCCGTTATTTTTATTGTATAATGCGGATATGAATTTAATAAATCGGAATTTAACGGAGGTGGGACAATGTTAGAAGTCAAGTTCTACGACACAGCGGATAATTCTTTGCTTAAATTTGCCGTTATCATCTCAAAGTCTGACAATAAATGGGTGTTTTGCAAACACAAGGAACGAAATACCTTTGAAGTGTCCGGTGGCCACAGGGAGCATGGAGAATCCATTCTTGATACCGCAAAGAGGGAGTTGTACGAGGAAACAGGAGCGGTAGTTTATACAATAGAGCCTGTTTGCATATACTCCGTCATCGGCAAGACCAGAGTCAATGATACTGGAGAAGAATCGTATGGAATGTTGTATTTTGCTAAAATAACAGAATTTGAATCACAATTACATAGCGAGATAGAAAAGGTGTTCAAACTCGATGAACTTCCAACAGAATGGACATATCCTTTAATTCAGCCAAAATTGATAAAAGAGGCTGAACGAAGGGGCTTTCTATAAATTCAAGTTGATATTTCACATATTTTAGGAAATTTAATA